>ENA-OWOZ01001411-OWOZ01001411.1-bioreactor-metagenome-genome-assembly--contig:-NODE-1411-length-22277-cov-3.825450_pt1 | contig 22277 bp, 17 predicted proteins | sample MGYA00238140_ERZ651804 | MGnify/ENA primary metagenome ERZ651804 (study PRJEB26910, sample SAMN07631232) | bioreactor metagenome | isolation source: Switchgrass digestor | place: USA: Dartmouth... | reverse complement strand
TAACAGGATGTCATCTTCTTTTCAATTTTTTGGATATTTATTCCAATTGATTCCCTACAGTAATTTTACTCGAGCTGGGACGATATAAAAATCTTACATATAGTAATATTACATCTTCATTAAAAGTCACCTTTAAATTGCTTATAATGTTAGTGATTGATTATACGGAAGGTAACACCGGAAGCAACAGTTATTGTTGTAATTAAAAAAGAAAATAACGGAAGGGCCGCAATTATTTGCCATGGATGGTCCTTGGCTGTACAAACAATATTTTGCTTATTTCTTTTATATAACTATATTGAGATAGTTATATTATCATTACCAGGCAATATATGTGCATGCCATATAATGCTGGACAATGAAAACATTTTGAAAATTTGCTCTATTTACTTTAGGATTTCCTTGAAAACAGGATTTGACTCTTTATTTATAAACCAGGTGGTATCCTCATTCATTAGAACTCCTCGAACATCAATATCTTCATCTACCCATAGCCAGTACTCATCAATTGATTCATCAGCAAAATATATTTTTACAGCATAATCATAAGGCCGTATGTCAATTTTTGCATTGGTTTTCTTCCTATTGTTTAATGCCTTTATAAATTTATCTATTGTATCCTTATTTGAAAGTAGCCACTCTTTCTTATCCGACCTACTAATTATTTCGATTAAGCCAATTTTTTTGCCTTTATATACAGAATTGCTGCTGCTCCCCAGGAATATGGTAAACTCCGATGCTAAATAGTAAGTATCATATTCACCTGTATCCTGAAAATGCAATATGTCTTTTATAATTCGATATTTCCCTGGTTCCAAACTTCCATAGAGCCAGTTCCAATCGACTTCCCATTCTTTACTGCCACCAGAGGATAAATCATATCCAATGCTATGAAATCCGTAGTTGCCATCTATAGTAACAGGAACCTTATACCAAGATTCATTGATTTTCTTTTCTAATTCAAAGTACTCTCCATAAATGCATTGACTGCCAGAGTTATTCTCAATTACTACAGTCAATCCAGTTGGAGTTGTTGTTCCTTTCTTAACAGTCATAGTAACGCCATCCAAGTTGTTGATAGTTTCGTATGTTGATGGATTCCAGTCAGTCACATCAACAAACCGGTCAGAATTCTCTTTTATATTTCCTATGTCTATTGTACCTTCTGTGTCAGCACCTTCTGTATAGGTGCTTTTTGAGTTCATGACTGATATCCTGTTATAATCGACTTTACAACCTGTTAGTAGGGCAAAAAAAGTGGCAAAACAAATGAATAAATATATATTTTTTCGCATAAAAACACCTTCAAAATATTCGCATAGAAAAACTTCTTTACTTATTTAGACGTTTAATATCAATATAAGTTGCATATTTAAGAGCGCCCTACTTAATAATATCTTATTTTTATTTCAATGTTACCTTTCTTATTGGGTATTCAAAGTAATCAGCAATTCAATCCTTCCGACAATTCCTATCTATCGGCATTACTATAAAATAAATATTAGTGCAAAAAATTAATCTTGTTTAAAATACTTGCGAAAAACCATACCGTGCGATTTGAGCATTCCAAATTTTTATAAAAGCCCTGCATTTCAACATCACAAGTCAAATCAATACATGGGATATCTTCCAGGAGCTTTAGCATCATATTGAAAAGATTGCTTCCGATTCCCTGTGCTGATATTCAGGAAGAACTTCAATCATTGGTATGAATGCAAAGTTTACCCTATCGCTTAGAGCATTTATAAAACCCACAACTTTTGATTTATCTTTATCATATGCCAGTACAAAAAAACTGCTGTTGTTAAGTATAGCATAGTGTTGTTCAGGTGTCAGAGGTTTTTTCCAACCGACAAAAAAGCCCTTTAAATCATCAGGACTTATACCCTCAAGTGTGGTTCTGTATTCTATCATAAAGACCCCTCTTTTGCATATTTCTACATAGCTGCATTACATTTAAGGCCCAATAAAGCTACGAAAACTGTGCCATCATTTTCCTATCTACCCTTAGATGCTTTTATACCTGCCTTGAAATTTTCCAATGATAAACTCCTTGAATTCATTAAGATTATCTACATCTTTTTTTCTAATTAACGAAGCCTGGTTTGCTGTCAGATAAAATATAAAGTAATCTTTGCTCTCCATTACTGCGTAAAACTGATCATATCTCAACTCACCTTTTGATTTCAAGGCCTCATTCTCCATAACAATTCTGTCATCGTAGAATTTTAAGGTATTGACGCTATCAAAGGCACCTGTTTTATCCGTCTTTATTCTCTGGGCATTTCTTCTTTCAACTTTAATCAGAACAGCGATAATTGCCAACGCAAACAATAAAGCCCAGCTTATGATGAGTTTTATCCAGTTGAAATTCTCATTATCAAAACTTACTATCAGGCTTCCAAGCAAAGCAATTAAAGCCAGCATAGGAATTGTAAATTTGTTTCTTTTAAAGGTGGCAATATACAGAAATTTTCTATAATCATTCTTTGTCATAATCGTGTTTATGATCATTTTAGGTTCTTCCATCTTTACCTCCATAATAATTAAATTTGCTTATTGCATACTTTTACCAATTCGAAATATATACTTTATTTTACACCATAAATCTTATAAAATCACCTATATTTTACACCTTTTCACCTTTCAGCCAGATACTATTGCACCTTCTAAATCATATCCCGGCGCTGTTAGCATACCTGTTCCCTATGCTGCCATTGCAGTATGTTAGAGTAGCTAGCGCTCCTTTTTCACTGGGTTAATCAATTGCTCATTATGTACTCCTTTTATGTAAAATAATTGGGGTTCGCTTACACTTATTCAGCCACCCTTGTTTTTATAATATCCCTGTTGTACTTCCTCTGAGTTATTGCATAATATATCAATTGGAAAAGGAAGAATGCAGCAACGACAATTAATGTGTTTACCGAAAAGGTTCCCTCCAAACGTGAGTCCAATGTGGCGATACTCATAAGTATGTAACCCAGCAATGCTCATAACAACTCTGGGGCAAAAAATATTATTGAGATCATGCTTTTATAATTTTTATTTTTGGCTGCCTTTGCCCTGATTACCGGATTTTTCACACCTTCAACCAATAATGCTATCATAGGGTTGTCTAGGATATTTTTTACTGGTAAAATATTACCATGTATTAGAAGCAAAAGCTGTTGTGTTTATCAACTGAGCATAAGCAAGCAATCTTCCCATATAATAGCCAGATATACCAGTCAGAAGTTTATCGCAAAAAACACATAACTTTAAATAAGTGTGCGGGGTGGCATATTTGATAACTCAATTGCTAAAAGGATTTTCCATAGGACCGGTTAAAATAAAAGATAAAAGTGCGTATGCATTCTTGATAGGAAGCATGCTGAATCATAAATATTTAGTATTATGTTCACTGCTTTTAACTTTAGCGACAAGCTTTTTCATAATATTTCCAAATGAATATCTGAAAAAATCTATTAATGCTATGAGTACTTTAGACAAGTCAAGGATTTGGAGATACTCTATTTTCTATTTTTTGCTCATAGTATTTGCCGATTTGATAGATGTTGCCAAAAACTATGTTAATGATTCTATGAACAGGCATATTACACAATCTGTGCAAAGAGCATCTTTATATAGCCATATTCGCAGTTATTGTCCGCAGCGGATACAGGGTTGTGCAGGGGAAATAGGGCCTGGGGATATATTTGCAATCATTGCCTATTTTACTATGCTACAAGGCAGAATTAACATTTTCCTAAGCTCTCTTACAAATTTTCAAACGGCATTAGTTAAAACAGAAAGATCGATAGAAGTATTGTCAGAGGAGATAAAAGCTGAACCTGAGCAAATATGCCGGGTGGATGTAAAGAATATTGAGGGAACCATAAAATTATCCGATGTAAGTTTTCAATATCCCTCTAATCTTTCCAATTTTAATTTGCTTAATATAAATTTGTCGGCTTCCAGAGAAAATCCCATTGGAATTGTAGGTTTAAGCGGCTCCGGGAAAAGCACCATAATCAAGTTATTGACCGGACTGTATTCCAATTATGAAGGGTTAATTCAAATTGACGGGCAGGATATCAAGAATTTTTCACCAAGACAGTTACGTGACTGTATAGGAATTTTATCGCAGGACCCGTTTATTTTTGATGCCAGTGTGAAAGAAAACATATCCCTTGGCTGCGAATAAGCCACCGATGCCGAAATTATTAAAGCCGCAAAAATCGCTAATGCCCATTCCTTCATCAAGGAGTTGGCTGATGGCTATGATACTATCGTTGGAGAAAATGGTGCAAAGCTCTCAGGGGGACAAAAGCAAAGACTTGCTCTGGCAAGAGTTCTCTTAAGAAATCCAAAGATACTTATTCTCGATGAGCCGACAAGCTCTATTGACTCAGAATCCCAAAAAGCAATTATAGACGCACTGTCAGAAGTAACTAAAGACCGCACTACAATCATAATTACACACCAATTTCCGATTCTGCAATTGGTGAAATATATTTATGTCTTTGAAAAGGGACAAATAGTAGAGCAAGGTACCCATGAGTCCCTTCTGCGCAATAATAAATGGTATTATAAGCTGTGGAATAATCAATACAATGCAAATATTGGCAAACCGGGTGCTGAGCTGCCATCCGTTCACAGCAAATTATTGGCAGCAGAATAGATGAATAGGAAAAGCCATATAGGCCAGCCTTTCTTCCCTATCCTTATTGTGGTGAAATGCTAAGGAGTATGGAAAAAACTGCAGTAATAATCACATAACGGGGTATGAGGATCAAATCCCGATTGCCATACTCAAAATCTTAACATTATCACAGGAAGCTTAAATAGCATGCTTTTTCTTTAGTTTGCAAACATTGGCTTAAATTGACATTCAATTACTTTTCAATTCCCAAGAGCACATGAATTGCGTGTTGAAGCTCCGGTTTTTTTCGATATTCGGCTATGACTCTTTTTTCCATTTCCGTATACATATCATTATTTTCAGTACCAAACAGGTCAACTACGGATATTGACAAAATATCGCATATTTCAGCGACAGTTTCAATATCAGGGGAGTTTTTTCCCTTAATCCAATTGGTAACCGCTGATTGAGAAACATTAAGTTTATCGGCTAACTCCTTTTGACTGATACCTCTTAACGACAGGTAATAACCAAGATTTCGCTTAACATTCTCTCTGATTTCTCCCATTCTCACACCTACTTTCAAATTATATAATACAATCAGTGTACATATAATACAATTAGTTTTATATCGTATATTTTATACATTTTGCAGCTACCCTTAATTTGGTTAGGTAAGAATCAGCAGTTACCCTTTTTTGCAAGCATATATAAATTTAGCAATAGATATATGGTATTTCCTTTAGAAATACTCCATGGCATATTCCAAGTCCTGCAGCTTTATGGTTTTCTTATTCAAAACCAGGAAAAGCTGCAAGAAATGTATAAGTCACATGGTCCATGCTTCAAAAAAGCCTTATTGAGATTGGGAATTCCTCTTGCATTGGCCGTGAAATCTTGGGCCGCAGCTCCCATTGTAAGATTAATCCACCTTTATGAAAATTTAGAATTTAATAGCATATTCTTTTTCTATATAATGAAATTAGTCCACCTTTGTGAGAAATTTAGAATTTCGCGCCCTTTCCCTTTTCTATTATAATATGAAATGCCATCAGCTGATGATATGTTGCCAAAAACTCTGCTCTGTTAGCTAAAACAGTCATGAAACTCGAACTCTCCCTTCCGGGAGATGGTAGTTAAGGACGATTCCCTTATACCAGAGGCGTCTCAGGTTTCATTTTCATTATTAAAGTTAACAGGCTATTTATTTTAAGATGGAGGTAATATGATGAAAAAGTCAGTAAGAATGGTATTAATTTGCATTCTTGCCATTATCATGGCTATATCACCAGTTGCATGTAGTCAGAAAGACAAGTCGGCATCCACTGAAGGGTACAATAAAGATAAAGTGTACATCAGACAAGGCGGTCTTCCTGATCCTGCCCAGTTCATCGCAAATCAGAACTCTGAGGTTGGCACAAGCACTTTCGGTGATTTCGCTTTTGAAGGATTAATCCGCTATCAGCGTGGTACCGATGACATTGCTTTGCAGTTAGCAGAAAGTTACGAGCACGTGGGTAACAAGACAATATTTAAACTGCGCCCCAACATAAAATGGAGCGACGGAGAACCTTTCACCAGCAAAGATATCTGGTGCTTCTACCAAATATGCCACAACTCTCCGGTTAACTTCTTGACTTCTATTGAGACTCCTGATGATTTAACTGTTGAATTCGTATGGGCTGAGCCGGCTCCTTTCGAAGATTTAAGGATTATGTTAATTGCTCAGGAAGTCCACCATGGACGTATCCCCTACCATATATATGGAGAATTCGCCGAAAAGCGATATGAGCTGCTCCAAAAGGCTCCATTGTTGACTGAGGAGCAAAAGGCCCAGGGAATACGCGGACCTTTCGGCAGATATCCGGCAGGCGATCCCAAAATTGCCGAAGAGTTAGACAAGGTATGGAAGGAATATATCAAGACTCCCCCCAACGAAGACCACATAATCGTGGGTACAGGTCCATATATTAATGACCCCGGCCATACAATAAACGAAGGAAGCATGAGCAAAAACCCATATTATTGGAATCCGGACGGTCAGAAATTTGACAAGATCATCATAAGATCCACTACTGATGCAACAAAATCTCCTATGATGGAAGCAGAAGAAATCCACAACATGGACGGTACAATGCCAAAGGACCTGACAGAATCGCTTCTGAAAGCCAATAAAAATATTGTATATTACCCCATGAGGGACCCTGCATCCCATGGCTTGTATTTCAACACAGGATCAAAGAACGCCCCCATGGATAAAAAAGAATTCCGGCAAGCTTTGATTTATGTAGCTGATAAAGAAGCATTGCGTGATATAGGATCATATCAGTCCGATGTACATTCTTGGTCATCCCTGGGCTTACCTCCATCAATGCTGGAAACATATGTGGATAAGGACGTAATTGATAGAATGCGCAAATACAGCCATGACGAAGCAAAAGCTGCGGAGCTTTTGGAAAGCATCGGATGCAAAAAAATCAACGGTAAATGGCATGACGCGAACGGAAAGCAGATAAAATTAACTATCGGCTTGGATAAAGGCTGGTATGTGGCAACCTTGGTATGCCCTATCTATGCTAACCAGCTTACAAAGTTCGGAATAGATACGGAAGTAATCGCGGTTGACGGTTCAGTGTACGGACAGCAGTCCGAGGTTGAGCATGCATTTGATATGAGCTGGGAGTGGATAGATGTTGCTTGGTCCTTCTCTTATCCATACTTCACTCTTGACAACTTCTACAGCCGCGGTGGCGGACCTGCTAAGAAGATGAATTTCCCCTTTGACTAAAAGACCAATCGCACTACATTGAAGCTGGAGGATTGGGACGGCAATACCTTTGACGTATGGCAGTGGATTTCCAACATGCCGAACGAAATGGATGACGAAGTAAGAAAGGATCAATGGGAACGCATCATCTGGGCTACAAATGAAAATGCCTTTGCCATCAACTTCTACGAAAATGTAACGGGTGCATGGGAGAACCTGAAATATACCGATAACTTGCCAATGAAGGATAAAATGCCCGAAAATCGTTGGATGCCATTCCCTGAAACACTGGAAGAAAGAATTGCCGTGAATATTCTGAATTGGCACTTCTCAAGTGGTGTACGTAAGATAACATCGCTTGCTCCTACAACAGAAAAAAAATAACAACACACCCCATGTAGGACAAGTTGTTTCCTTAACTTATAGCAATAGAATATTCAGAAAAAAGTTATGTTTGTATTGGTGGCTAGGGGTGCTTAAATTCTCCCCTAGCCACCAATAAAGTGATGAAAACTAAATAAAGGAGGAGGCGCACATGAATTCGAGATATTATTTGAAAAAGATCGGTATAGCCCTTCTAACCATAGCTATATGCTCAATATTGACATTCATACTATTCCGGCTGATGCCGGGTGATGTATTTGATGTCAGAGCCCGTGACATGGCTGTAACCCTTGGCATAGATTTTAACGAAGCAAAAAGGATGGTCGTCCAGACCTACAACTATGACCCTGACGAACCAATATTGCAGCAAATGCAAAGATATTATTCGGCTTTATTGCGCGGCAATTTGGGAACATCAATAACCAACAGCTCCATAACAGTAAACCAAATCGTCGCTTATTATATGCCCTGGACGCTGTTTCTGGTATCCATAGCTCTTCTTTTGAGCTATTTTCTGGGTATTTGGCTGGGAAGCATAATGGCCTGGAGGAGAAAATCAATTATCAGCGCGATTATTGCTGCCTATTCCACCATTGTGAATTCAATACCGCCGGCATTGATTCCAACCCTGGTGCTTTCCATATTCGCGTTCGGCCTTAAATGGTTTCCTATACAAGGGGCGTATTCCATGAAAGTTAAGCCGGGGCTTAATCTGCCTTTTATTAAAGATGTGCTTTGGCATGCTGCACTGCCAATATTCGCTTATACCACTACACAGATTAATGGCTGGGTTATGAATATGAAAGGCAGCTGCATCTCCGTCATGGCAGAGGATTATGTGACCGCGGCTTATGCAAGAGGCCTATCGGATAAGACCATACGCAATAAATATGTAAAGAAAAATGCATTATTGCCATTATACACTACACTGGCTATCAGTTTTGGTTCCATGTTAGGTGGTGCGCCTTACATGGAGGGACCCTTTGTTTACCCGGGTATCGGTTCCCAGTTAAGCAAAGCCCTGGGAAATCGTGATTTTACCGTGGCTCAGGGTTTGCTCCTGATTACCACTTCAGCAACAGTGCTTGCCAGTTTATTTGTTGACTTGATACTTCCAAGACTCGATCCAAGGATAAAGAGGGAGGACTAGGGATGGAGGTAATAAAATCTTTTTTTAAAACAATGTATGACAACAAACAAGCTTTTGTTGGAATGATTATCCTGTTATTTTTTGTGGTTATGGCGACCTTCGGTCCGATGGTCGTTCCTCTGGACTTGAGCACGGATTTTCTGAACAGATATCAATGGCCGTCTTTTGCGCATCCTTTAGGTACCGATTATGTAGGAAATGATTTGTTCCAGCAAATTGTTCACGGCTCGCGCTCTGTTTTATACATCGGACTTTTGGCATCGCTTTTCACCGTTATTTTAGGCTTTGCTTTAGGCGCTTTGGCCGGCTTTGCAGGTGGGATTATAGACAAGGTAATTTCCCTGATGATACAAATACTGCTTTCTGTGCCCATATTCCCTATTCAGCTGATTATTGCCGTAATTTTCCCCATCCGCAATGTTATAATGCTTGCGGTAGTGCTGGCATGCTTAAGCTGGGGGTTACTAGCCAGAAATGTCCGGGCAACTATTCTTTCATTAAAGCAGAGGGAGTTTGTTCTTATATGCCGCATCATGGGACTTCCTAAAAGACATATTATATTCAAGGAAATACTCCCTAACATTACTCCCTATCTGGCGTCAGTATTTGTGCTCAACACTAATGCGGCCATAGCTACCAGTGTTGGACTTATGATGTTGGGCATGGCCCCTTATGAGCCTACCCATTGGTCGATCATGCTTTCCAATGCGTCTGTACAGGCAAATAGCGGTACGAATACAGCAGGAATTTTTAATATGTTGGTTCCTACTGCTGCTTTCGTTTTGCTTCAAATGTCATTAGTATTCTTTGCCAACGGACTGGATGAAGCGTTGAATCCACGCCTTCGCGCATCATCTTCGTATAAGCCAGACAAAAAGAAAAAGCAGAATACCCCTGCCAGGAAAAATACAGAACAAGGAGGAACTCACCATGCAAGCATCTGAAAAGAAACAAGTGCAAACCCAGGATGTTGAACCTATTTTGAAAATAAGGGATTTATGCGTGGATTATTTTCTTCCGAATGGCATACTGCGGGCGGTTAATCATGTGAACTTAGACGTGCCCACAGGCAAAATAACCGGCTTGGTGGGAGAAAGCGGCTCGGGGAAAACAACTCTTACAAGCGCAATTCTCCGCACTGTATCCAATCCGGGTAAAATAACCAAGGGGAGTATTTTGTTTGGTGAAAAGGATATAGTATCCCTATCCGATAAAGAGCTCAGGGAATATAGATGGCGTGATGTGGCCATGGTTTTCCAGGCTGCCCAGAACTGTTTAAATCCCACCATGACATTGCAGGAGCAGTTTATAGAAACCTATCTAGCTCATAAAAAGGATATGTCGGAGAAGGAGATTATAGAGCATGTAAAAAAACTCTTACGAGCTGTAAGACTGGATGCAGACCGCGTGCTGAAATCCTATCCTCATGAAATGTCCGGCGGCATGAAGCAGAGGATTATGATTGCCTTTGCCCAGCTGCTTGAACCAGAAATACTCTTTTTGGACGAACCTACAACCGCGTTGGATGTAATAACCCAGGATTATATATTTAGAATTTTGAAGACCGTCCATCAAATAAAAGGGACAACAATGGTGCTTTCTACCCATGATATAGCTGTTGTAGCCACCCTGTGCGATTATATGGTGGTAATGTATGGTGGAAATATTGTAGAATTCGGCAATATATATGATATGTTTGAGCAACCATGTCATCCCTATACCCAATTATTGATCCAGGCTGCTCCCTCTCTGATAGGTGATGTGAAGGAACGCGCAGCCATCCCGGGCACGGCTCCTGATTTAATGCAAGAGAGAAAGGGATGTATTTTTGCGGACCGATGTCCGTACGCTGACGACATATGCAGACAAGTTGAACCGGAAACCAGAGTAGTTTCCGAGGAACATACCGTAGCCTGTCATAAAGAGATAAGGGGGAAGGCAATATGACTGATAAGACAAATGTGAATGATAAAACAGATGCAAAAGTGCCGTTAGTAGAACTTAATAACTTGGAAATGAATTTTTACAAGAGCAAAGGTATGTTTAGAAAGCCGCAGGAATTAAATGCTCTGCATAATATAAATCTAAAGATCCATAATGGAGAAATCGTTGTAGTCGTTGGTGAGAGCGGCTCCGGCAAGACTACCCTGGCGAATGTGATTGCCGGTTTGCTGACTCCAGTTTCAGGAACCTACAAATTTAAAGGGAAAGAAATACACTCCATGACCAAGGAAGAGGCGAATGTCTACCGCAGCAGCATTCAGGTAGTTCAGCAGGATTCCTATGCGGCATTAAACCCCATGAGAACAATGATAAAGTCTCTGGGGGACCCGATGCTGCTCAAAAAATATGCCACTAAAGACAATCTCCTGGAAAAAGTCAATGAAGTTTTGGAAGCAGTGGATTTAACACCAACAGAGCATTTTATTAATAAATATCCTCACCAGATGTCCGGCGGGCAAAGGCAGCGCGCATTGATTGCACGAGCCCTGTCCATGAATCCCGAACTGATTTTGGCTGACGAGCCGGTTTCTATGATTGATGTATCCCTTAGAGTGTCAATACTGAATCTGCTCGCCCGGTTAAATGAGGAGCGTAACATAGCAATATTGTATATAACGCATGACCTCGCCACCGCCCGTTATGTTGGTAAAAATGGCCGCATTGCCGTCATGTATTTAGGCGAGATTGTAGAAACCGGTGATTTGCAGGAAGTATTGTCCAATCCGCAGCACCCCTATTTGCGTGCTTTGCTTACGGCAGTTCCGATACCAAATCCACGTCTATCCAGGAAAAGAAAAGAACTGCAGCTCAATGCTTCTTCAGAACTGCCCGATATTTCCAATATGCCTTCCGGATGCAGATTCCACACCCGATGCATGTACTGCAAAGATATTTGCAAGGTAAAACATCCGGAGCCGGTAAAGCATGGTTCATCAATAGTAACCTGCCACCTTGTGGATGAGCTGCCAAAATTCGAGCTTTTCACAGAGGATGTCGCAGGGGCTTAGGAGGAACAATCGGAAATGCCGAATAAGAACAAACAGGAGTATAACGGGCTTACGGATTGGGATGAGACGCTGCTTTTTATGACCCGCCCTTATATGGTATTTGTCCTGTTATGCTGGCTCTTATCATTATATTGCATTGTAAGCTTGAGAAATGATACTCAATCAGTGGCCTTTGCATTGAGTACAATTACTTTTGCAATAGACAGCATATTTTTAGTTATCCTTTACCTTAAAGGAAAACGCGTGAGGAGCAGGAATTAATATTATAAAACATAAATGCTAATTTACTTGTTGTGCTAGCTGGTTTGAGACAGCGTTGTTCAGAACTCCGCTAGCGAAAATGCCAGCACAACGAGTTAATTTTAAGCAAGCATAGTTCAAAGGATTGATACTCTTCCCCTCCATAAATAAATCAGTACAGATAGGGTAATACTCTCGCCTATCCTAAGCATATAAATGAAAAAATGGTATTACCCTATTGAAAGGGAGCCGCACACTAGTTATTAGTGCGACGGCTCCCAGTATTTTTATATATCATCTCCATCAAAGGCAAAACACTGTTTTAGCGGCCGAAACAAGAAATATAGGTACATATACAGCAGTATTTATATAAATTAAAGAAATCACTTTTTAATTCTTCTGTAAGGGAAATTATTTTGCCTATAATCCTTCCGTAAAGCCAGCCAAAGTGCTTAAACGGATCGGAAGCTCCTCTTTACGGCTCTGTTCAACAAAAACGCTGCACAGCATTCATTCAATATTGAACCCCAGCTCAACTTTGAATAAATCACCGTCCACCTTTATATTCATGCTTCCACCGCAAGCTTGCACAAAGCTCCTGGCTATAGCAAGGCCAAGCCCTGAACCTTCGGTTGTGCGGGATTTATCCCCCCTTACGAAACGCTCTAGCACTTCCTCTTCCTTAAAATCCATTTCATAATTGGCAATGTTTTTAATCACAGCCATGGCCTTTTTGCCGTCTTTTACTTCGAGGGTAATGTAAACCCTGGAACCTTCCAGAGAATATTTCAGAGCGTTGCCGATGAGGTTTAGAAACACCCTGTAGAGTTTTTTGCCATCGCTTATTATATATACAGGCTCATCCGGTATATCAATCTTAAATAGGAGCCCCGACTGGGATATCCGCTCATCCAAGTCAGCAAGAGTCTGCCTGATAAGCTTTCCTAAATCAATCCTTTCTTTTTCAACTTTCAAATCTCCGCTGGTGGCTTTGGACAGCTCAAATATGTCCTGTATAAGCGTCTTCAGCCTGTCGGATTTTTGCACCAGGATTTTTATATAGTCCATGACATGGTCCGGCAGCCCTTCTTCCTTTGACAGCAAGTCCGCATAGCTGATAATCGAAGTAAGGGGAGTCTTCAGGTCATGGGAAACGTTGGTTATAAGCTCAACCTTCATGCGCTCACTCCTTATTTTCTCCTCAACAGCCTTGCTTATACCCTCCTGTATTTTATTCAAATTTTCTGCAGCAGTATATAGATCGGCACCGGGATCTAAGGCAAGCTTTGTTTCCATATCGCCTTTTTTGATGGCCTCTATATGATCCAAAACTCTGCCCATGTCGCCTATTTCGTTGGAATACCTCTTAAGATAGCGGTAAGCCAGATAAACTCCCATCGCAAAAAAACCCAATGCCGGAAGCAAATATATACCACCTTCTGCCAAGAAGCCATAGAAAAATATTGCAACAAGGATAACCAATACTGCTTCCGCCGCAATAAGGGCATATATCCTTAAAAGCATTGCTTTTTGAAAGGGCTTTCTGCTCTCAAAGGATCGGTAAAACTTAATTAAAGCGCTTATCGAATTGTTGGAGAAAAAACTTCGCCTGTTGGCATACAGGTCTTTAAACATGAGGTAGAACCACCAAAAGCAAATTAATATTAAAACATGTACCAGTTCCTTATTAAAATACCAGCCATACATTAGCACTTGCAAAGGTATATTAATGATGAATAACGATATAACCGCTTTTACCTCAAACCATACTGCTCCGCTTTTCCTTACAAGGACTTTGTCAAATTCTCTCTTGACATTCCGCTTGATTATTGAGAACACCAGCAAGGCAACACCGGCTAAAAATATAATCAGAGCTGCGGCTATAATGACCAAGGCAGTTTCAAAGCTTCTTTTCAAATTATAAAGAGAACTGTATGCATATGGATTTTCTATAATATTCTTTTTTACCATAAGAAGAATTTTACAGCCCTTGATATCAGGCATATCTGCAAAAGGGCTATCAATGAGCCCGGCTTGATGTTTAAGGGCCAGTTCACCAGCATTGACAGTGCTTGACGAAGGATTTCCATTGATATATCTCCACAGTGTGCTTTTTTTATACCCGCTGTCCTTCCGATAAACATCAATAGTTTTCCCTCCCTGCTCTGCTATAAATCTCTCTCCGTCGAAATATAAGAAATAGTCATACCCTTTAGGCAAGGAAGGCTTTCCTTTTTCTGAAATCCCATGGTCAGTTTTTGAATTGGTCAGTATTTTCTCCGTTTTCGGGTTTATCGCGTAGTAAATCAGGTTTTCCCCTTCATTTTCCAACCTATCAAGATACTCCCCTGAAGCGTTGTACCTATCAGCATCATCATTAATATACCGGGCCAAGAAGTCAAATCTGTCTGCTATAAGATTTATGAAATTCTGTGAAGACTTTAGGTCCTGTTTTAAAACTGCGCGGATTACATCGAAATTATTATTAATTTCATCCAATGACATAATTCCCAGCATTATAGCTGAAATAACTATATTCATTCCGATAAAGAAGCACAGCCATATGAGAAACGGTTTAGATTTTTTCAATTTTGTATCCAATACCCCACACCACCTTTAAATATTTGGGCTCTTTAGGGTTTATTTCTATCTTTTCGCGAATACGCCTGATATGTACCATTACCGTGTTTTCAGCTCCGTAAGCCGGGCCTTCCCATACACGCTCATAAATCTCTTCTGTTGAAAAGACACGTCCGGCATTTCTCAACAAAAGCTCAACAATTTTTGTCTCCGTCGGCGTAAGCTTAACCGGTTCCCCATCCACCGTCAGAGTATATGTGTCGGGATCAAAGCACAAACCTCCGGATCTCAGTAAATTGCTCTTCCCCTTTACATTTATGTCCCCGAGGGTCATATACCTGCGAAGCTGTGATTTGACCCTGGCCATGAGCTCCATGGGATTAAACGGCTTTGTTACATAGTCATCGGCCCCCATGGAAAGTCCCAACACCTTGTCAGTGTCCTCCGACTTTGCCGACAGTATTATTATCGGAATATTCTTATCCTGCCTTATTTTCATTGTGGCAGAAAGCCCATCCAGTTTGGGCATCATGACATCAAGCAAAATAAGCTGGACACTCTGGCTGCTCAACATATCAAGAGCCTGCAACCCGTCATATGCTTTCAGAACACGGTAACCTTCATTCTCAAGATTGATGGATATTGCCTTTACAATCTCTCTATCGTCATCCACAACCAGTATACATGGTTTGTCCATACATATCCCCACCTTCTTTCCTATTTTAGCATAAAATAAACCCCATTTCGCCCATTACCATGCTAAAACATATAACTTACGAAAAAGATGGCCTTTTTCTTAAAAATTTCTGACAATTTAGTGCAAAAAGAAAAAAACCGCCTTCCGACGGTTTTCCTAATCAAAAACTCATTATTTTATTTCCATTATCCCTTATCCTGTAAAGGAGCAATTTTTAAGTTTTTATAAACTGCCACATCCTTGAAGGACCATACTCCAACCCTTCCAAACAGGAATGGATTGGGGTCGCAGTATTCTATCACCGGGTTATCCATGTCGTTTACATAGACCTTTATGCTGTTACCTCGTGCCTCTACCCTCATGGAGTATGTAACCCCTTCCGCTGCTTTGAAAGGCACTTTTGCAATCTCCTTGGTATCTTCATAATTCATACGCTTAAGGAATATGCCGTCACTGTCCATCCCTGCAAAGTAACCCTGCAGAGCATTGTTATTCTGGTGGGGATGATAAGACTCATTGGAAGCCCTGAATAAAAGCCCCGACCTTCCCATTCCGAAACGTCCGGGAGTTACTTCTACGTCTATTATGTAATCGGTCCAGGTGCGGCTTCCTACCGTCATTTTCATATCCTCCCTGTCAGCATTGCCCATGCCTTTTTCGTCAAAACTGAAGCTGCCATGTCCATATACTTTCATGTCCCGGTGCCAGCCTGTCATATCATATTCTGCTGGCAAAGCGCTGCTATCCTCGCCATAGATTTCCACCGACAGTATTTCGAGATTTTCACCGCCGGCCAGCCGCAATGCCAGTTGATGCATGCCAGCTTTCAGGGATATCGTGCCCAGAGGGATTTTAACAAAGTCTGCTTCGGTTTTTATCTCCGATTCCGCCTTTTCTTCCCTCTCTGCCCTGTCAATGCCTTTTGATTCCCCAGTGCTGCGCCGCAGCTCACTGAGCTCTTTCAGGCTGAATACACCCAGGCTTTGTCCGTCCTCCAGCACCTCCACTTCAATATTCTCCTGTGTGCTCTTGCTTACCTGCAGAGCTATGCCATAGGTGCCGTCCTTTTCGGCGTTGACCCGGTAAGATGCCCATGCGCCTTTCTTTTCAAGGATTAAAGTATTGATATCCCCAGCCAGGGTGCCGTTAGCGATGCTGCCTCCATTCCCCTTATTTCTTTCCGGCAGGTGATGAACCGCATCGAATCTGCCGGGTATGGGTTTAACAGCTTTATAATCCCCCGAACCTTTATATGCGTCGGAAAAACCGGTGAAACCTATGGAAGGCTGTGATCCTTCATAAACATACCCAATGCGTCCTGACCCAGGTCCCGGATTTTTATATTCCAGCTTGTGCATGCCATCAAAATACACATCCAGCAGCTCCGGGCAGTACTGCACTTTAACAGTGTGGAGCGCATCCCGCCGGAATCCATTTGGCAGCTCAAAGCTGCCTAAGGTTCTGAAGGCACCTTTTTCGTGCTTTTCAACAACTACACTGCTGCTGTCCTTTAGCCACAATATCCTTATATAATCACCATCGTCATTTTTACACAGCACAACTCCGGTATCTCCATTTCCTCCCGACAGGTTCCATTCCGCCGTAAAGGTATTCCCGGTTTCCTCCTTTGACAGCAAGCTCTCCATATTATCCAGAGATGTTCTGTCCATTTGTGAAGCCGGATCGTCCTCAGGCCAGAGAGCATAGCTGGGCATGTCGGCTACAGGCATTTCAAACCAGGTTGGCCCGTTGACATACATGCGGCTGCCATTAAAGGATAGCCTGTCAATATTGAGCACTCTGGGCGAAATGTTGACTGTATAGGAATGGTATGCTATATACATGGAATCAAGGTCTGGCCCGTATACAAAGGAGCTGTGTCCCAGGGAACGGGAAATATCCATATCATTTATCAGGATAGGATTATCGGATGGCTTGTTATAAGGTCCGAAGGGTCCCTCTTCCGACACGCAATAATTCACCCGGTACCCTCTGCTTTGAAAATGATTTCCGGTATAGGTCATGAAATAGCGTCCATTCCGCTTTATAATCATCGGGCCTTCCGTCCAGTGCCCCATATATGCTCCTAAATTTACTCCTTTTGGATCGATTTCTGTGGGAGAAGACATCTCATGCCCGATAATTCCTCTGGAATCAGCGCGGGTGAAATGCCATGAACCGTCATCATCAATAAAGATGGAGCCATCGATAGACAAACCCAGGTTTTCCGTCACACGAACGAAGGGGCCTGTAGGCTCATCCGCCTCCAGTATATAATGCCCGTTGCCTGCCGGGGAAGTATACATGTAGAACTTTCCGTTCCAGTAATAAACCTCCGGCGCATATGCCGACGATAAGGGTTTAGCATCATTTGCCGTTCCGACATAGGACCAGTTGGCCAGATCCTTTGAGCGCCAGATGTTCACAACGCCTGTTGTGTACAGATAATACCAGCCGTTGTACCTCATGATAAAAGGATCTGCAGCACCATCCTCCGGCTTTTCCGGAAGGATTATAGGGTTTTTAATCATGCTATCTACCTTCCATTCATCTTCTTTTGGTTTGTAAACTGCAGTAGTCCTGGTGCACCCTACCGGGACTACTGCCAAATAAACTATAGAGCAAGCCAATATGAATGCTGTGCCAATTGCACGCCCAAAATGCTTCATAATCTTCTCCTACCTGCAAGCCAGGGCAACGGCTGATCTACTTGTTAATTTCAGCCACCCTGTCAGGATCTACCTTTGGTTTTCTGTTCATGTCCATCAACCCGTTTACCTCATGAAACACATCGGTAAGCTGGGTGTAGCAGTAGCCTCTCATGTACGGCATGGCTTTGAAAGCCCGGGTTATGTCTCCAAAGCGTTTCAGGAACTCCTCCTCATCCTTTACCGCACCGTTATAGCCCCAATTACCGTTTCCGCTGTCCTTTTCAAAGGCTATCCCACCATACTCCGTGCACAGGACAGGCTGGCCGGTATAATTAAAGCCTTTGGCGAAAGTGTTGCGGTATTTGTTGGGCGCACCTTTCACTGCCTGGTCTATATCGCTGTATTCCGGAGACAGCTCATGTCCCCAGGCGGTGTAATCGTGTATGGAAACAATATCCGTATCCACATGTTCCCAACCGTCATTGGTGCTCACCAGGCGGCTGTCGTCCAGAGCCTTGATCAAATGGTAAAGGCCGCGGGCAAATTTTTGCTGCTTTTTATCGGCATATATATTGCGAACACCCCAGGATTCGTTCAGGGGCACCCAGGTAATGATGCACGGATGGTTATAATCCCGGTCTATGAAGCCTTTCATGGTATCAAAGATGTTTTCCATCTCTTCAGTGCAAAAGTCATAGGAACTGGGCAACTCACCCCACACCAGAAGCCCCATTTTATCCGCCCAGTAATAATATCGCGGATCTTCTATTTTCTGATGCTTTCGCGCTCCGTTATATCCAAACTTTTTGGTCATTTCTATGTCAAGGATGATGGCCTCGTCGCTGGGAGGTGTCAGCAGGCTGTCGGGCCAATAGCCTTGATCAAGTATAAGCTTTTGATAGAAGGGTATATTGTTGATGTATACCCAGCCATTATCACAGTGTACCTTTCTCATCCCAAAGTAAGTCGATACTTGATCTATGGCTGTTTCGCCGGAATACACGGTAATGTCCACATCATAGAGGCAGGGATTGGAAGGCCACCAGTAATGAATTGCATCCACCTTGTCGGTTTCCAGCAGGTTTATGGTAGTCCTGATGCAGCGTTCTTTTACATCGGTAAGTATTTGATTGACCTTTTCCCCTTGATAGCTGATGGTTATCTGCAATTTAGCCTCTTCAGGTACAGAATTTAAGTAAGTTTCAAAAAAGACGCTCCTCTCATCCACATTCGGGGTAATTCTTACCCTTTCGGCATAAACCATGCCTGCTGCTTCCAGCCAGACTGTCTGCCATATTCCGCTTACAGGCGTGTACCAGCAGCCGAAAGGCTCATCCTTCCAGTTCTGCTTGCCTCTAGGTTGTATACAGGATCTGCTGTCCTCCACCCGTACCGTGACCTTATGGGTTGTTGTCGCATCTGTCTTTACATAATCGGTTATATCAAATTTGAAGGGTAAATATCCGCCTGTATGGCTGCCCAGATAAACACCATCCACCCAGACCTTTGCAAAATAATCCACCGCTCCAAAGTGCAGAAAAATCCGCTTGCCGTCAAAATCCGACGGTACTGTGAATTCCCGCTGATACCACAGCACCTCATGATGGGATTCGTCACCTATACCGCTCAACTTGCTTTGATAGCAAAAAGGAACAGTTATCTCTCTTTCAAAATCGTGATCTAAATACCACTTTTCCTTCTCACCCCTGTCGGTATCATCAAAATCAAATCTCCATGTTCCGTTAAGGTTCATCCAGTGTTTCCTCTCAAAATCCGGCCTGGGATGTTCTGGCCTAGGTATTGCCGTATTATTTACCTGCATCTTTGTCTCTCCTTTTCGTATAAATGTTCTTTCGTTTAAATCCCGTGTTAGTTTTTCGTTTATCTATTCCTTATTTTTCATTATCTATAGAAACGACAGACAGGTTGTTGACCGTCAGTTCCTTTCCAAAGCTATAGAAGCCCACTTTTCCATGAAGCCAGGCTTGTGCATCCATGTATTCAAGAACCGGTTTTTCCTGGTCATTTATATATATCCGGAAGATGTTGTTGCTGACAACCACCTTCAGTTTAACCTTATCCGAGCCTTTTATCTCTTTGATGCTTACGATTTGGCTGTTGCCGATCTTCCCGTAATTATATTTGCTGAAGGTAATGCTGCCATCTCCAATGCTGATGCCATACCCTATAAAAGATTCCCGCACCTGGTGCTCCATAATGGAGGGATTGGTCACCCTGAACATCAGACCGGAATCCCCTGCTCCTTTTCGCGGTATGTCCACATCAGCCTCAATAACATAATCATTCATGCCTGTTTCGCCGATTAAGGCAAAACCGCTATTTCCTTCTCCTATGGTCAGTTTTCCGCTGCTCATTCTCCATGGTCCGTAAAATATCCAGTCTTTTCTGTCTTCATTGATCTTAAAAACGCTCTTGTAAGCCCATGGCTCTTTCGCGGATGAGTAGAACTCAAACATATTGATCTTCATTTCACCTTTTAAAAGCCGCAAAGTCATGGTATGAAATCCTGCCTTAAGCGGCAGTGTTCCCAAATTTACGCTGACATTGTCGGTTTTTACACCTTCCGTTTCCGGGACGGTAAAACGATATGTCTGTTCCGTGTCCCCATCCATAATCAACTCATATACCGCGCCACTGCTTTCCGGAGCAAGCTTTGCACCTATACTGTACATGCCGTCGCTGCTTACATTTACCGCGTATACTACATAATCTCCGGGTGTGTCAAGAACTAAAGAATAAGAGCCGTCCTTGTTCAATATGCTGTTTTCCTTTTCTCCATATCGTATCCCTTCAGGCTTTAAAGCGGCTTTGGATATATTAAAGCCCCTGTTTTCTCCTTTTATATAATGCATTGCTGCAAACTTGCCCGGTATGTTCTTGACAGCATCGTAATCCCCCGATCCCAAAGCGTCGCTGTTGGCACCGATATATCCAAATGTGACGCCCTTGCCGGAAGCACCTATCTTGCCCCCGGTGATACCTGCATTTTTCACGGTCAGCTTGCGCGCTGAATTGAAATATATATAGCTTACGGCGGCAGTATTCTCCACTCGAACCGTGCACAATCTGGTATATCCATGGGACACGTGTATCTTTTCGGAGGCTATGGTCTTCTCATTCCCATCTTCAACAGACAACAGGCTGAGAGTATTTTTTTCGGTATCTACCCTGACTGCCCACCAGGATGCACCTTTTATTCCAAACTTGAGATCCACCGGGCTTTTCTCCGATCCATCCAGCCTGAAGTTATATTCCGCAGTAAATACATCCTGCACCTCATTTTTGCTTGTGACACCATCATCGTTTATCACGAAGTGCTTCTCTGCAGCAGTATCTTTCGGATCGTCCAGCCATCCGTATATCTCCGGCATGGCAGGAATAGGAACATCAAAGCTGGTTGGTCCCGTACTGTAAACAACGCTGCCATTGGTCAGCAACCGATCCAGGCAGTATCTTCTCTGGGGACCGGCCAGGCCTACCAGATTGTGATAGGGAGCATAAATGCTGTCCAGATCCGGGCCTATGACATTTGAGCTGTGCCCAAGACCCGTATATTCGTCGTCATGCTCTGAGCGTATATACAGGATATTATCCTCGGGCATTATATACTGTCCTAAGGGATTGTTCCCTTTGGTATAGGAATAGGCCACCCTGTATCCCCTGCTAAGCACATGGTTGCCGGTGTAAGTCAGATAATGATATTCTCCTCTTCTGAAAATGCCGGGTCCTTCGGTCCATCCCTTAAGTGTAGCATTGAAATGGGTCCTTTTGGCAACCGGGAGCATGGTTTTTGTATCTATTTCCGCAGCCTTTATAATGGATGCCTCGGGAAAGATAAAAAGCAACCTGTCATCATCATCAATCCAAAAAGACCCGTCAATCACATGCCCGAAATTATCTGTGATACGCTTAAATGGCCCCAGAGGACTCTCACTCTTCAAAATGTAATGCCCTTTTCCTTCCGGAGATGTGGTCATATAGAACATGCCGTCATAATAAACCACTTCAGGAGCATAAGCAAAATATACATCCGAGCCTTCGGTGACATAACCCTTATATTCCCAGTTCACCAGGTCGGTAGATTCAAAAACCTTCACCTTGTCCTCGCAGGAGGAAGGATACAGGTAGTATTTTCCATTGTAACGCATGACG
>ENA-OWOZ01001403-OWOZ01001403.1-bioreactor-metagenome-genome-assembly--contig:-NODE-1403-length-22374-cov-3.716016_pt1 | contig 22374 bp, 21 predicted proteins | sample MGYA00238140_ERZ651804 | MGnify/ENA primary metagenome ERZ651804 (study PRJEB26910, sample SAMN07631232) | bioreactor metagenome | isolation source: Switchgrass digestor | place: USA: Dartmouth... | reverse complement strand
GAAATACAGCTGTAGCAGAGACAATCTACTACAGCTTATTTTTTATTAATCTTCATCTTTTTATTGAACAATTTAAAGGATATAATATTAATTAACAACAAAAACTGATGAGGGGGAGGGTAAGATGACAAAACCACTAAGCCAAGGGGAGAAAGTAACAATCTGGACTAGGCAGGATATTAGAAGCCTTGATGATTTAAAAAAGAATGGAGTTTATAGGGTAAAGAGAGAATATATTGAGAAGCAATACGGCGACATTGCAGAACACTTTATAAAAATGTATAAGTGGTTTACTGAAAAAGCAAGCAAGATGGTTCCAAAACCTGATGGAGTTGAGTTCCCAATCTGGTGTTCCATTAGCTATGAGAACATGTATAGACCAACGGAAGATACAGTAGTATATGAACTTGAAGTGGATAAATCGGAGGTTATATACTTTGACGGAGGCAAATGGGACTATGTGTTAAATCACAGATATTTACCCAAGGATGAAGAGGACGATAAGGAATACCTTGAGGAAATGAGAAGAAAAGGATTTACCGATTTGGATCTATACTCTTTCATAGAAGGCAAGAACTCTTATCTTTATCCTCAGGAAAAAAAGAGGGTAATGGACAGCTGGATTAGAATATTTGAAATAGATCACTGGAACATTTTTACTGTCCAAGCTAATATATGGGAAATAAGACCTGAAATGATAAAGGATATATTGTATTATCAAGGAGACTATAAATAATTAACTGGAGGTATTCATATGAGATATATTGATTTAAGAAGTGATACAGTAACTTTGCCAACTGAAGAGATGAGAAAGGCCATGTATGAAGCTGTTGTTGGAGACGATGTATATGAAGATGACCCAACTATCAATAAGCTTGAGAAGTTAGCAGCTGAAAAGATGGGCAAGGAAGCAGCTTTGTTTGTGGCTTCTGGTACCATGGGAAATCAAATAGCCATAATGACCCATACGAAACTAGGGGATGAAATAATAGTTGGAGCTAATTGCCACATTGTACAGCATGAAGTAGGGGCTGCAGCTAGGCTATCAGGAGTAAGCTATGCAGTTGTTGACAATCCAGACAACAGAATCCATAGGGAAGATGTGTTGAGAAAGATAAGAAGTGAAAACATACATCATCCTGAAACAGGGCTATTATGCTTAGAAAATGCTTTATCAGATGGTACAGTAGTATCCTTGGAGGAAATGAAGGAACTTTACGAAGCAGCCAATGAACACAACATTCCTGTTCACCTAGATGGAGCGAGAATATTCAATGCAGCCATATACTTAAATGTGGAGGCTAAGGAAATAGCTAAATATGCTGATTCTGTAATGTTCTGCGTATCCAAAGGGCTATGTTCCCCAGTAGGTTCATTATTATGTGGGAGTGAAGAGTTCATCAGAAAAGCGAGAAAGATGAGGAAAATATTGGGGGGAGGAATGAGACAAGCAGGATTCTTGGCAGCTTGTGGAATCATCTCCTTAGAGAAAATGGTGGACAGATTAAAAGAAGACCACGATAACGCAAAATACCTAGCAAGTAAGCTAAATGAACTAGAAGGCTTTTCTGTAGATTTGGAAAAGGTTCAGATAAATATGGTATTCTGCAGTGTAAACAGAGATAACTTTGATTTTGAAGACTTTGCTAAGAAGTTGCTTGAAAAGGGAATTAAGACTAATCCTGGAGAAGAAGGAGTTATACGCTTTGTAACCAACAAGGATGTAACGAGAGAAGATTTAGATTATACTATCCAGTGTATAAAGGAGATATTATAAGTATTTAAGCTACGGAAGGAGCAAACTTCATGAATCCAATTCCAGTATATAACAAGGAGTATGAAATAGATGTAAGCCATGTGGACTTTCGTGGAAAGCTAAAATTAAGCTCTTTATTTCTATACTTCCAAGACGTGGCTACTCTTCATGCAGATAACTTAGGCGTTGGAATGAAACAGATGCAGGAAGTATATGAGGCTTTATGGGTTTTGGTAAAAATGAGAGTTGATATTAAAAGGTATCCTTTATGGGGTGAGAGAATCACCGTTGAAACCTGGCCTGAGAAACCTAGAAAGTTGGAGTTCATTAGGAACTTCCTTGTAAAGGATATCCAGGGTAATATACTAGCCAGTGCGGTTTCCAGTTGGGTTGTTATAGACATAAATACTAGAAGATTGAAGAGAGTTGAGCCCATATTCAGTGTGTATCCAGAGGAAACAAGAAAAAGGCCAATAGACTGTAAGCTTGGAGGATTTCAGCCTAAAGGTCCTTTAGAAATGGTGTATAAAAGGCCAGTAGGTTATAGTGATATTGACGTAAATGAACATTTGAATAATTCCAGATATATTGATTTTATAATGGACTGCTTTAGCCTTGAGAAACACAGAAATTATTCCGTTGAATCCATAGAAATCAACTATAAAAACGAAGCTTTTGCAGGAGATACTATAACCCTTTTTAAGGACAAGATCGATGATGGTTCAAATATAATATATGTTGAAGGCGTGAATGAAGAGAGTAATCATTTGGTATTTAAGTGTCGATTACAGGTTACTCTTGACAGATAGCTATGTAGTATTTTGATTTTTGTACTGTAAAGGAGTAGTTCTAGCTCATTAAGAAACTGGGAATAAGTTTTTCCAGTTTCTTTTTTAACTTCTCAAATATGGTATGTGGCTTCTGGTGGACTACAAGGAACAAATGTAATGATAGAGGATATATAACAAGCTTTAGATTAAATGGTGGGATAGCCTTTGGCTACCCTTGTTATATTTATCATTTTTATAGAAGGAATAAAATATATATAATTTTTTTATAGGTTAACTGGACAAATATTTTGAACAGTGTTATAATTACAATAAATGTTAAAATTTTAACAAACAGCTAGGGGGGAAAACATTATGGAGATTTTAGAAAGAATTGTTTCTTTCGTCAATGGTATTCTTTGGGATTATGTATTAATCATCGGCTTAGTTGGCACAGGTATATTTCTTTCTATAGCATTAGGATTTCCACAGATTAAGCGATTTGGAAAAGCAGCAAAGAAAGTTTTTGGTGGAGTTTTTAACAAAGAGGAAAGCAAAGAGGGTAGCATGTCCTCTTTCCAAGCTTTAGCTACATCAATAGCTGCTCAAATAGGTACTGGAAATGTGGCTGGAGTAGCTACAGCTATTGCATCAGGGGGTCCTGGAGCTGTATTTTGGATGTGGATATCAGCTATCTTTGGGATGTCAACTATCTTTGTAGAGGCAACTTTAGCACAAAAGTACCGCGAAACTGATGTTGATGGCCAATTAGTAGGGGGACCAGCCTACTACATTAAGAATGGATTGAAATCCAAAGGGTTAGCATCATTCTTTGCAATAGCTATTATTATAGCTTTGGGATTTATAGGTAATATGGTTCAATCCAACTCCATAGCTGATGCAGTAAGCAGAGCATTTAATGTTCCAAACATTGCAATAGGAATAGCAATAGCAATTATAGCAGGGTTGATTTTTATTGGTGGAATGAATAGAATTGCAAAGTTTGCAGAGATGGTAGTTCCAGTTATGGCTGCAATCTATATATTTGGTACCATAACTGTTTTGATAATATTTAGAAATGATATAATTCCAACTTTAAGATCAATATTTGTAGGAGCTTTTAATCCCCAAGCAATATTTGGTGGGGCTGCAGGTATAGGAATGAAACAAGCTGTTAGATATGGAGTAGCCAGAGGACTTTTCTCCAATGAAGCTGGTATGGGTTCAACGCCAAACTCACATGCAGTAGCAGATGTTGATCATCCAGTAGAGCAAGGGCTTTCAGCAATGATAGCAGTATTCATAGATACTATTTTAGTATGTACAGCAACAGCTTTAGTAATACTAGTAACAGGAGCTGATAAAGCAGGTCTTACAGGTGTTGCTGTGACACAAGAAGGTTTTAACATTGCATTTGGACCAATAGGCAAAATGTTCCTAGCAATATGTCTAACCTTCTTTGCCTTTACAACAGTAATTGGATGGTATTATTTTGGAGAAAACAACGTTAGATTCCTATTTAAAGGCAAGACTGCCATTAGAATATATCAAGTAATCGTATTGGTATTCATAGTGCTAGGATCTTATCAGAAAGTTAATCTAGTATGGGATTTAGCTGATATGTTCAATGGGATAATGGTTATGCCAAACTTGATTGCATTGTTCTTCTTATATGGGGAATCCAAGAAATTGTTAAGGGATTATGATAGCCAAATAGAAAAAGGAGAAAAATTACATTATACCTATGAATTTGAAGGTTTAAGTAAAAATAGATAATAAATAAGATAGATAAGAGGAATTAATCCTCTTTATTGGAGGATTAATTCCTCTGAAAATAACTGATAGTGACAGTAAACCCATGGTAAATGAACAGTTCTTAACCTTTTTTATGATAGACCAAATTATATATAAATTTAAAGATATAAATATTCCACATAGATTAATAAAAAAGTGTACCTTTAACTGGGTGCACTTACTTTTTATATGAAATTGAAAAACAATGCTATAAGACAATACAATATAAGCAAGAAAAAAATAGATTTTTCCACAAAGCCATTGGACTTAACTTTTAATGGGAATACTATATTAGCCTTAAAGGGATAGAATAGCTTGATTCCCTTTGAAGTAAAACAATCTAATAATAGATGGGAAACATATCCTATAATAAATCCTTTATACATTAGAGACAATCCAGATTCCATCAGTATAAGTCTCATTATAGCTGAAAATAAAACAAGACCCATTATGCTATGGGTAAAGCTTCTATGATTTGAGATTGACAAGGCAAAAGAAAATATTCCCAAAAGCATAAATAGAGAGTTGTTATTTTGAAAATATATGTATAGGAAAGCAATCCCAACTATTAAGTAAAAAGCTGTTTTAAAGAAGTCATTGTTTATCAGCAGTAGTTTTTGATTAAGTTCTCCTTTTGGATGGTCTAAATCAGGAGCTAAGGCACCAATGGTGGAAGCTGTTATTATTGCAAATTGTGCATCAATAGGTTTTTTAAATGCTAAAGTGAATCCTATTGCCATTCCTATTGCTGTGTGAGTTTTTCCTGTCATGCTTTCTCCCTTCTATGTTTTTTGCTATTTATATAATCAAGTATACTTGGTAAATATCAAAAGAACAAGTGTTTTCCACAAGAAATTATTGTTTAATATCAAATTTTGAAGTTATATTTTAGCCTAATTAGTACAGACTATACAATTGTAAAAGGAAAAGATTATATATACCAGTCGAAAACTTATTGATACATACAATGAATGGTCTATTTGTAGGCTGTAAATCATATGAATACCAATAGTATAATTTTTACAAAAATGTATAAAAGCATTTAATAATTTGATTAACAAAAATACTGCAGGGTAAATTGTAAATAAGTTAGCAACTGGAAAGGCTTGTATAATAACTGGAAGGGAGTTTTGATTTATGGATAAAGTTAAATTAGCCATTATTTATTATAGTTCCACAGGAACTAACTATCAAATGGCCAAGTGGGCAAAGGAAGCAGCAGAAGAATTAGGAGCAGAGGTTAGGATTAGAAAAGTTCAAGAACTTGCACCAGAAGCAGCAATCAATTCAAATCCTCTGTGGAAAAAGCACTATGAAGAGACAAAGGATGTACCAGTAGCTACATCTGATGATTTAGATTGGGCTGATGCTATAATCTTCAGCACACCTACACGCTTTGGAAACGTAGCCTCCCAGATGAAGCAGTTCATTGACCTACAGGGAGGACTATGGGCACAAGGGAAATTAGTCAACAAGGTAGTATCTGCTATGTCTTCAGCACAAAATCCAAATGGTGGCCAAGAGGCTACTGTTCTTTCACTATACAAATCCATGTGCCACTGGGGTGCAATTATAGTACCACCAGGATACACTGATGCATCAGTATTTAAAGCTGGTGGGAACCCATATGGAACTTCTGCAACTGTAAATCAAGAAGGCAAAATAGTAGGAGATATAGAAGAAGCAGTAAAACATCAAGCTAGGCGTACAGTAACAGTGGCAAAATGGATAAAACAAGGTAAAGAATAATTAAATTAAACAGGAGGGAAATGTGTGAAAAAATCTATTAAACTATTTTTCAGTTTATTACTTATTACATCATTAGCTTTAACATTAGCTGCATGTGGAACTTCAGAGGATAATCAAGATGAAGATGTTACTGAAAATGTTACTTACAAAGATGGTACTTATTACGGAGAAGGAGAACACAGAGAACATGGCTATGAAGCAGCTGAAGTTACCATTGAAGGAGGAAAGATTACCAATATAGTTCTTAAGAGGATGACTGCAGAAGGAGAAGAAGTAAACTATGATGAGTGGACTGGAGAAGGAGACAGACCAAATCTAAAACAGTTTAAAGAAGATATGGCTAATGAAATGATTGAAAAACAAACTTATAATGTAGATGCTATAGCTACAGCTACTCAAACCTCAGAAGGCTGGAAGCAAGCAGTAAAGAATGCACTAGATCAAGCTAAACAGTAAAAAAAGGCGGTTATAACCGCCTTTTTTAATTAAACCCATTATTCTTGAGTTATTCTTTTATAACACCTCCCATTTGGCTAATGATGTTTTTTACTTGTTCAAGGCTAGTTTCATCGGTTTCAACAACTACAGCATAGTTATTGTTGCTGTTGTTTTTTAATCCATCTCCTTGCTCCTTTCCTGCTGTAGTTGAATCTGTAAAGGTAGGAGAGTTTGAAGAAGGTTCAGAAACACTTGCTCTAAAGCTAGTACCAGGTAAACTGTTTACAATGTCCTGATTATTGGTGTTATTTGCATCCACATAGGCTTTTCCAACTCCTTCAGCTTTAAGCACTTTAAAAGCTTCATTGGCAGATTTTAAATCAGGAAAGTAACCTAATATTCTCATATGGATTCCTCCAATTGAATTTTTCTATGAATATATTATTTGTAATTTTTCATATTATATTTAAACTTAATTTTCTATTCTAGAATCATGTCCTATTTCATAAAATTATACAGAATGAAATATCATAGTATAAGGGTGAAACAATGAAAAGAAATTTCAATATCTATGTAGTAAGATTAGATAGAAAGAAAATATTTATATTAATGTTCATATTAACATTATTAATAGTAACTTTATTCAATTATAGCCATTCTAGAGGATTCAGCATATTCAATGTTCTTGAACACAAAGTAATTGTGGTAGATCCTGGACATGGAGGAATAGATGGAGGAGCAGGAAGTAAAAATGATGTATTAGAAAAAGATATAAATCTGGATATAGGTCTCAAACTAAAAAAGGAATTGCTAATTGAAGGTTTTAGGGTTATTCTAACAAGGGAGCATGACATATCTCTAGAAGGACTTAGCAACATTAAAGCCTCTAGATATAGAAGGGATTTAGATGCAAGAAGGAACATAATCAATGGAAATGAACCAGTAGCTTTTGTAAGTATCCACTGTAATTCAAGTCCTAGCAGTTCTGCCAAAGGAATAAAAATATACCACTATCCAGGATCCATAGAAGGAGAAAAACTAGCCAAATGTATAGCTGAAACAGTGGATGAAATAATCTATGAAGGCTATTTAAAAGGCGAAAAATTAAGGACTGAAGTATTATCAGAAGATTTCTTTATACTCAGAGAATCAGATTTTACAGGAGTACTGGTGGAAGTAGGGTTTATAACCAATCCAGAAGAAAGGAATATGCTTAAAGATGAGCAATATCAGCAGATTATAGCTAGAGCTATAAAAAAGGGAATACTTAGGTATTTGGAACAATCAGGAGGCTAGAACTCTTGATTTTAAATAGCTATGAGCAATTGTTTCATAGCTATTTTTTATTATAAAAGAGTTTTGTATAGTCTAACATTAGTATTTATTTTCAAGATAATATTAATAAAATAGTATTAATAAAAATAATATATAAAAAAGTAAAAAAATTTTAAACAAAAAGAAGGATTTAATGAATTTACATAGAATATATTAAAATGACGATTGTCGACAATAGACTAGCAATAGAAAGGAAGATAGTGTATGGAGCAAAATATAGACTATCTAAAGAAAAACTTAAGCGATATTGTAATAGATTATATAATACACAAAATACTAACCGGAGAATATAGAGAAGGAGATCGCATTCTTGAATCAAGAATAGCTGAGGAGCTGAATATTAGCAGAGCTCCAGTGAGAGAAGGTATCATTGACCTTCAAAATCAAGGATTGATTAAATACATTCCAAGAAAGGGAAATTTCATTACAATAATGACAATGGAAGATGTTAAGGAAGTTTTTGACATTAGATTGCTATTAGAGAACGATATTATTGAAATCCTAATAAACGAAAAAAAGCTAACTGAATCAGATTTTTCAAAACTTACTCAGATAGTAGATGAAATGGTTGATATTGCTAAGAGCGATAGGCCTATTTGTGAAAGAGTATTAGGTATTAATGAAAAAGATATAGAATTTCATAAATTTATATGGAATAAATCTGGCAGCAAAAGAAGAGTAAAAATTCTAACAGACCTTTTCTATCAACTTAAACTTGCAATGATTATTGATACGGAGATAACAGGGGATTTAGTAGTTACTGCAAGTGCACACTATGATATTATTAAATATTTAAAGTCTGGAGATATTGAAGAATGTAAGAAAGCACTAAGAAGTCATATAATAACGTACAGTCAAGAAGGTGTAAAGAAAAATTTCTTAGAAAGAGAAAATAAATATTAATGAAGGAGAGTGATTATCAATGTAATGTGTCGACAATGGACAGTATACGGTCTACAAATTAAATAATTATATTTTAATAAAGGGGGACAAAAAATGTTAAATTTTAGTGTTGAAGAGTACAAAGAAAGATTGGAAAAAACGAAGAAATCTATGAGTGAAAAGGGGATTGATGTATTAATAGTTCAGGATCCTGCAAACATGAATTATTTAACAGGATTTGATGGATGGTCATTCTATGTTCATCAAGGAGTTATTGTATTTATAGACCGCGAACAGCCTATTTGGTTTGGTAGAGGTCAGGATGCAAATGCTGCAAGGTTAACAACTTGGTTAGATGATGAAAATATAATAGCTTATACTGATGATTATGTTCATTCTCCAGTTAAACATCCTTATGAATTCGTGGCGGACATAATAAAAGAAAAAGGCTATGATAAGAAAACCATTGCAACAGAAATGGATGCATATTATTTCTCGGCAAAATGTCAGGAAAGATTAGAGGCATGCTTACCAAATGCTAAATTTAAAGATGGGAACCTATTAGTAAACTGGATTAAGATTGTTAAGTCTGATACGGAAATAGAATACATGAGAAGAGCAGGGAAAATAGTAGAAAGGGCAATGGAAGTTGCTTATGAATCAATTGATATAGGGGTAAGACAATGTGATGCTGCAGCAAATGTTTTCCATGCACTTATAAGTGGAACTGAAGAATATGGTGGAGATTATGCTTCAATTATTCCATTAATGCCTGCAGGTGTAAGGACTTCCACACCTCATTTAAGCTGGACTGATGAACCATATAAAGAAGGCGATACAATAATACTTGAGCTTGCAGGAAACTATAGAAGATATCATTGCCCATTAGCTAGAACAATGATTTTAGGTAATGCTCCACAAAAGGTAAGGGATTTAGCGGCAGTTGTTGTTGAAGGAATTAATGCAGCATTAGACTTTATTAAGCCTGGAGTTACATGTGAAGAAGTTGAAAGAGTTTGGGCTAAGAGCATTGAAAAGAGCGGATTTATCAAAGATTCAAGAATTGGATATTCAATGGGATTAAACTATCCACCAGATTGGGGAGAGCATACAGCAAGCTTAAGACCTGGAGACAAGACTGTACTTCAGCCAAATATGACCTTCCACATGATACCTGGAATATGGCTTGAAGACTGTGGAGTGGATATTAGTCAATCATTTAGAGTTACAGAAACAGGAGTGGAGTTGTTGACTACATATCCAAGAAAATTGTTAGTAAAGTAATAAGGTATAAACAGTTACTGAAGGGCAGGATTTTAAAAATTTTCCTACCCTTCAATCACAACTATTTTAAAGAGGTGACAATTTATGTTTAAAAAGATTGAAAATGTATTTGAAAAACTCGAAGAATGGGTCATTAGCCTATCAGTAATTCTTATGGCTGCTTTACTGATAGTCAATGTTATTATGAGAACTATCTTCAATAGTAGTTTAACATTTTCTGAAGAGATTGGTCAATTCCTTTTGATAATTATATCCTTTTTTGGAATAGGATATTGTGTTCGACAGAATAAGCATATTAATATGTCCATAATCTTTGATGCAGTAAGTAAAAATAACAAAAAGAGAATGATGCTATTAATTAGCAGTGTTTCAGCTATAGTTATGATTGCATTAAGCATATTATCACTACAATATGTAATTTCGGTAATTAGATTTGGGAGAACAAGTCCAGCACTTAATATTCCTATGTTCTGGTTTTACATTTCTATTCCCTTTGGGTTTATAATTGGAGCAATTGAGTATTTTAGAACACTAATAGCAAATATCAAAAATAAAGATGATGTCTATTTGTCATGTGAAGTAAATCTTGAAAAAGCCATGGAAATTGAGATAGAGGAAAATTTTGAAGAAAAGGAGGCTTAAAATATGGAAATAGTTATTATTTTACTGGGATTGATGATTTTAATGTTTGCACTTAATTTCCCCATGTATATATCGCTAATATTTCCACCTTTAGTTGTACTACTTATCTTTTTTCCAAATGTTCCATTATATATGATAACACAGCAGCTCATAGCTGGAGTATCAACACAAGTATTGCTTGCTGTTCCACTATTTATTTTTGCAGCAGATATCATGTCTGCAGGTAAAACTTCAAGAAAACTGCTAGACTTATTAGAAGTATTTGTTGGCCATATTCGTGGCGGTTTAGCTATAACTACTGCAGCAGCTTGTACATTCTTTGGAGCAATCTCAGGTTCTACTCAAGCCACATTAGTAGCTATAGGAAGACCAATGTATAATAGACTAATTGAATCTGGATATAAAGAAGATGATACCTTAGCACTAATAGAGTCTTCTGCCATAATAGCGCTTTTAATTCCTCCAAGCATTTCCATGATAATGTACTGTGTTGTAACTGGTACATCTGTTGCTGACTTGTTTGTGTCGGGAGTAATTCCAGGTTTAATTATGCTAGTTGGATTTTCAATATATAGCTACTTTCTAGCTAAGAAAAACAATACTCCAAAAACAGAAAGAGCTACATTAAGAGAAATTATATCAGCCCTTAGAAGTGGTATTGCACCATTAGGTTTTCCACTTATTATATTTGTTGGAATATTTACAGGTATATTTAGTCCTACAGAAGCAGCAGCTGTAGCTGTATTGTATGCTACAATCTGTGAGGTATTTATATATAAATCAGTAAAATTTAAGGATTTTAAAGACATAGCCCTTTCAACAGGTGTAGTTACAACGGCAGTGTTTGTATTGGTAGCAGCAGGACAACTTTTATCATGGGTTATATCCTATGCCCGATTGCCACAATTTATTGCCCAATTGGTTTTAGGTACTGATCCATCTGCTTTAAAGGTTCTTATTATTACAACTATATTCTTCTTTGTTGCAGGAATGTTTGTAGATTCTATAGTTGCAATAGTTATACTAACCCCTATTTTTTATCAATCTGCAGTTGCAGCGGGAGTTCATCCAATACAACTAGGTATATTAATTACATTACAGGCTGCCATTGCTTCAATTAGTCCACCATTTGGATGCAACATATTTACAGCAAGTGCAGTTTTTGAGCAGCCATATGCTACAGTTGCGAGGAAAATCCCTACTTATCTAATAATCTTACTAATAATAACAGCCTTGATTATTGCATTCCCACAACTTTCAACATTCTTAATAGCTTAATATTTTTAATATTAAAGGGGGACATTTATGGATAATTTAACCAAAGAAATCGCTGCATTGGAAGAAGAAGTCATAAAGTTAAGAAGAGATTTTCACATGCATCCTGAATTAGGATATGAAGAATATAGAACATCTAAAATAGTATATGACTATCTAAAAGACTTGGGATTGGAAGTAAAAAAGATTGCTAAAACTGGTGTTGTTGGAGTTTTAAGAGGAAAAAAACCTGGAAAAACTGTAATGCTTAGAGCTGATATGGACGCTTTGCCACAGAAGGAAGATACAGGACTACCATATGCTTCAGTAAATGATGGCATAATGCATGCCTGTGGCCATGATGGCCATGTTGCAATGCTCCTTGTAGCAGCTAAAGTGTTAGCAAACCATAAGGATGAAATAAAAGGAAATATTAAATTTGTATTTCAACCTAATGAGGAAGAAGCAGGAGCTTTGGACATGATAAAGGAAGGGGTACTGGAGGATCCAAAAGTTGACGGAGCCTTTGCCATTCACCTTTGGACTCCTTTAAAAACTGGAGAGATAGGTCTTACAGAAGGGCCTATAATGGCTGCATTAGAGGAGTTTGAATTGACTATATTTGGCAAAGCTGGGCATACAGGATCTCCTCATGAAGCTATTGATCCTATATTGGCAGCAGCTAATATAGTTCAAACTATACAATCTATTCAAACAAGAGAAATTAATCCTCTATATCCCATAGCCATTATGATAGGCAAAATAAATGGAGGAAGTGGAAGGAATATAATAGCTGATAAAGTGGAAATTGGAGGAACAATAAGATTTTTATTTGAAGATGAGGAAAGAGAAAAGAAAATATTATTGGAAAAATTTGAAAGAGTCATAAATGGAATATGTGAATCAATGAATGTAAGATATGAGCTAAAATACATACCCAGCAATCCAGCTCTTCTAAACAATCCAGACATGGTCAATTATGTAAGAAAAGCTGCCATGGAAACCTTCAGAAGAGATGACATTTTTGTAAATTATAGATCCATGGCAGGAGAAGATTTTGCAGAGTTTTCCCAAAGGGTTCCTAGTGTCCTATATTTTATAGGCAATGGCAACGAAGAAAAAGGTACCCATTATCCTCACCATCATCCTAAATTTAATATTGATGAGGATACTCTTAAATATGGTGTAGAAATGCATATAAGAACAGCTTTAAGTTTTTTAAATAGCTAAATAGGGGGATGAACAATGAAGAGGATTGTTTTAATCACAATGATTTTAATACTGGTGATGATTCTCTCAGCAGGGTGTGGCAAATTTGCAACATCTGAAAATGATGAAGGTGTAATCTATCGCTGGAAGTTTGTCCATGAAGAAAATAACGGCAGTATTCAAGATGTCTATGTGAAGAAATTTGTTGAAATACTTGAAGAAAAATCAAATGGAACAGTAAAAATAGATATCTATCCTGTTGGACAGATAGGAGATGCAACCCAGCAAGCTGAACAATTACAAAATGGTGTTATAGAATTTGCAATTATTTCACCTGGAAATACTGGTACATTAGTACCAGAAAACCAGCTATTTTCCTTACACTTCCTATTCTCAGATGATATGGATGTAAATAAGGAAATATTTAAAAAAAGTAGAGCCTTGAATGAGATGTTATCAGAAAAATATTTGGAGAAAAATATTAAGGTTTTGTCATATTGGACAGAAGGAACTATGGAATGGACTACAAACAAGCCAGTAAATACTCCAGATAAATGGAAGGGAATTAAATTTAGAACAATGCCTTCTCCAATAATAGTAGCATCTTATCAAGCATACGGAGCAAATCCAACCCCAGTACCATATATGGAAGTTTATAGTGGATTGCAACTTAATATGATAGAAGGCCAGGAAAATCCATTATCAGCCATAGAAGAGATGAAATTTTATGAAGTACAGGAGTATTTAACTCTAGCTAGTTCAAACCTTTATGTAACTTGTACTTGTGTAAACCCTGATTTTTTCAATAGTTTACCTGAAGAATACCAACAAATGATTTTAGAAACTGTAGAGGAAATGCAGGATTATTCTTTTGAAATACAAGCTGAACTAAATGGAGGAGCCTTGGGGAAAATAGTTGAAAAAAGTGACATAAATGTAGTTGAACTAACTTCTGAAGAAAGAGAATTGTTTAAAGAAGCAGCTAAGCCAGCTTATGAAGTGTATAAAAAAATGGTTGGAGAAGATGGAGCAAAAATACTAGATACACTTATTGAAGAGGTGGCTGAATTAGAGGCTAAAAATGACCAAGCTAGTAAATAAAAATCATTTAATGCTAGGAGGTAGTAGTTATGTACAATAAATTTCCTGATGCAAAAATATTAGATGTTGATTTAACTTCAGGCAATATAAGCACTAGAGTGCTTCCTGGTGAAATATATAGACTTTATCCAGGAGGATCAGCTTTAGGGTTGTATTTAATTCTTCAAGAAATGGATCCAAAAGTAGATCCTCTATCTCCTGAAAATATGTTAGTGTTTTCAGTATCTCCTCTTACTGGATTGCCTGTAAGCGGTACTAGCAGAGTTACAATAACAACTAAGAGTCCACTTACAGGAACTATTGGAGACAGCCAAGCTGGAGGTTTTTTCCCAATGCACCTTAAGGCAAATGGATGGGACTCAGTAGTATTTAGAGGCAAATCGGAAAAACCAGTTTATCTATATATAGATGGAGATAAAGCGGAATTAAGAGATGCATCAAATATATGGGGTAAAGTAACAGGCGAAGCTGAAAGAATAATTAAGGATGAACTTGGACATGAGGATATAGAAGTTGCTCAAATTGGGCCAGCTGGAGAAAATCTAATAAGATATGCTTGCATAATAAATATGTGCAATAGAGCCAATGGAAGAAATGGAACAGGTACTGTAATGGGTTCTAAAAATCTAAAGGCATTGGTAGTTAAAAAAGGAAAAGGCTTAAGACCTTATGACCCAGAAAAGTTTAAAGAGTTCTCCAAGAGAGTAGTAAATATGATTAAAGATAATCCAAGTATACAGGGACTTGGAGAGTTCGGAACAGATGGAGATTTAGAAGGGTTTAGTGATGAAGGATTTTTACCTACTAAGAATTGGACAACAGGATATTTTCCAGAAGGAGCTAAAAATATCACAGGAACTACAATGGCTGAAACCATATTAAAAGGCAGAGATACTTGTTATGGCTGTGCCGTTAGGTGTAAAAGGGTAGTAGAAGTGCCAGGTGTAGTAGATCCACTATATGGGGGACCTGAATATGAAACAGCAGCAGCTTTTGGCTCTTACTGTGGAATTACAGACCTAACAGCTGTTTGCCTAGCAAATCAACTTTGTAATATGTATGGACTTGATACCATATCCTGTGGTGCCACTATTGCCTTTGCAATGGAATGCTATGAAAAAGGAATACTTACACGTGAAGATACAGATGGTTTAGAACTCAAATTTGGAAATGAAAAAGTTCTACCTGAACTCATTAAGAAAATTGTATATAGAGAGGGAATTGGAGCATTATTGGCAGAAGGAAGTAAGAGAGCTGCAAAAGAAATAGGAAAAGGTGCTGAAGAACTAACAGTAGAAGTAAAAGGACAGGAGCTTCCTGCACATATGCCACAATATAAACCAATGGTAGGCCTCATATATGCAGTAAATCCATTTGGTGCAGACCATCAATCAAGCGAACATGATACATTCCTTACATTGCCAAAGGATAGTTTGCCTATACAGCGATTAGGGAAAATAGGAACATATAGAACTTATGATAATCCTTTTGAAATAGATGAAGATAAGGTTAGGTATGCATTTGATACCCAGTGTTTCTATTCAATATTGGATACTTTAAATCTATGTCAGTTTGTGTGGGGGCCATCCTGGGAACTTTGCGGTCCAGATGAAATTCTTGAACTATGTAAGCTAGGCATTGGATGGAATACATCATTATTTGAACTAATGCGTGTAGGTGAACGCCGTATAAATATGATGAGATATTTTAATGCTAAAGCAGGATTTACTAAAAAGGATGACTATTTACCTAAGAGGTTATTTGAAAAAATGCCAGATGGTCCATCAAAGGGTATCCAGCTAAATGAAGAGAAATTAAATGAAGCTAAAGAACTCTATTATGAATTTGCAGGATGGGACAAAGAAACTGGAAATCCAACGGAGTCTATCTTAAGAAAATTATCTTTAGGTTGGCTATTATAATAACTAATTAAAGGAGTAGTATCTATGAAAATAGTAGTAAACGGCAAACCTAGGACAGTAGAGCCTAATACAACAATATTAGAACTGCTGCGTATGGAAGGATATGATGATAATTGGGTAGGAGTATGGGTTAATAAGAAACAATTACTTCAGAAGGAATACTCAACTTATACAATAAACGATGAAGATGAAATAAAAATAATAAGACCATTGGGAGGGGGCTAGGCCTCTTCCCAATGGATGAATGTAGACTATAGACATATGTAAAGAAAAATTATCACCAAGGGGGTTATATTATGTTTAAATCTTTAAAGGATATTGATAATCTATTGCAAAAGCATATGGATTATAGAAAAAGTTGTTTAAACTTAATTGCGTCAGAAAACTATTCAAGTGATACAATAAGAAACTATTTAACTAGTGATTTAGGTAACAGATACGGATGTTATAATACTTCAGATCCATCAGATAGAGAATATACAGGAAATAAATATATACATGAAATAGAGATGGCTACTCAAGAATTGGTGATGGATGTCTTTGGAGGTAAATATGCAGACTTAAGGCCAATCAGTGGACATATGGCAGGTATGGCAGTAGTTTTAGGAATACTTGAACCAAATGATCTAGTAATAGAAGTACATTTAAAGGATTGGGGACATGGATTAGTTGATCCTATGAGACAAATACCACATCTTGGCCAAACTATTAGAGTTGAATTCATGAGATTTGATGAGAATAATGAACTTGATGTGGAAAGTTTAAAGAAGATGGCAAGAGAATTAAGACCAAAGCTTATAATATTTGGAGGATCAGGAACCCTATTTCCTGAACCAGTAAGAGAATTTAGGGAGCTAGCAGATGAATTAGATATAGTATTGGCTTATGATGCTTCTCACGTAACTGGTCTTATAGCAGGAAAGGTATTTCCAAATCCTCTAGAAGAAGGAGTAGATATATTATTTGGAAGTACCCACAAATCTTTCCCAGGACCACAAGGTGGATTTGTAGTATCCAATAGAAAAGACTTAATAGAGAAAGTTGGAAATGCATTATCTCCATCATTGGTTACAAGCCATCATTTAAATAGAATTCCAGCTTTGGCAGCATCTTTGTTGGAAATGAAAGAATATGGACATGAATACGGAAAGCAAATAATCAAAAATTCTAAAGCTTTAGCTAAAGCTATGGCTAAAAGAGGTTTTAATGTTTTAGGAGCAAAAAGAGGATATACTGAAACTCATTTGATATTAGTAGATGTAGGAGAATATGTAAGTAAGGCTTCTGGAAAACTTTTAGAAAAAGCAAAAATACTATGTTCTGATGATTTTTCAGGGGGAAGCTTACAAATAAGAATAGGAACTCCTGAAGTTACAAGGAGAGGAATGAAAGAAGAGGAAATGGATTATATAGCAGAACTTTTCAAGAGAGTTTTAATAGATAAAGAAGATGTAGCTAAAGTGGCTAAAGATGTAGAGGAGTTTGTTGCAAAATATCAAGGTCTTGAATTTGCATTCAAATAAATCTTTTTAGTGATAATAGTTATACTGCAGTGCCAACTTTAGGAGGCAGTTATGAAAATATACTATAGTACAAATCCTGCAGATGTAAAAAATTATGATACTAGAAAATTAAGGGAAAGCTTCCTAATAGACCATTTATTTAAAGAAAATGAGTTAAAATTAGTCTATAGCTACGATGATAGAATTATAATAGGAAGTGCATGTCCTAAGGGAAATCCATGTATAATTAATAAGGATAGTTTGGGAAATGATTTTATACTAGAGAATAGGGAATTGGGAGTTATCAATATAGGAGATTCAGGCTTAGTGGTTATAGATGGAAAGCCTATAGCATTAGACCATAAAGATGGTTTATATATAGGAAAAGGAAAAAATGAAATAGTATTTAGAAGTATGAACCCTGAAAATCCTGCTAGATTTTATATAAATAGTGCACCAGCCCATAAAATTTATCCTACTGTAAAAATAAGTTCACTAAGTGTTAAACCTGAATTCCAAGGCAACTCGTCACAATCCAATAAAAGGAAAATATATAAATATATTTATCCTGATATGTGTGAAAGCTGTCAATTGATAATGGGCATAACAGAGCTTGAGCCTGATAATCTTTGGAATACTATGCCTTGCCATACTCATAGTAGAAGGACAGAGGTATATCTATATTGGAATATACCTGAAGATCATATTGTATTTCATATAATGGGTGAACCTAGGGAAACAAAACACATTGTTGTAAAAAATGAGCAGGCTGTTATTTCACCTAGCTGGTCTATTCACAGTGCAGTAGGTACTAATAGATATGATATTATTTGGTCAATGGTAGGAGAAAATAAAGATTTTAATGATATAGATCCTATTAAAAGAACTGCCTTACTATAAAAACAATAAACAGGATGGAATATAGCTGGCATCATTTCCAATATCCCTTCACTTATAGACTAGAGTCAGATTGTATAATCTGGCTCATTTTACTTTTTCTAAGGTTATAATATAATGTATGTAATATATAAAACTAATTTTGCTACGTAGGAGGTAGCTTTATGGAATTTGATCTTTTAAACTACAGATATCCATCCCAAAGGATGGTCACCCTAGGAAGCAGAGGAATGGTAGCCACATCCCAATATCTAGCTGCAAACGCAGGACTGGATATGATAAAAAGAGGAGGTAATGCTATAGATGCTGCCATTGCTACTGCTGCATGTCTTACTGTTGTGGAGCCAACTTCCAATGGAATAGGTGGAGATGCCTTTGCTTTAGTATGGTATGAGGGAAAACTCTACGGTTTAAATTCCTGCGGACCTGCTCCGGAAAGGATAAGTCTTGAAGTTTTAGAAAGAGAAGGGATAAAGGAAATACCAAAATACGGATGGATTCCTGTAACAGTACCTGGTGCTGTAGCTGCATGGAAGGAGTTATGGGAAAAGTTCGGAAAGCTGCCTTTTGAGACCTTGCTTGAGCCTGCTATAGACTATGCTCTTAATGGTTTTCCAGTGTCTCCAACAGTAGCCTACTATTGGCAGAAAGCTTATAACACATACTCAAAATATCTAAAAGAGGAGAAGTTCAAATACTGGTTTGAAACCTTCACCAAAGACGGAAGGCCTCCAAAAACAGGTGACATATGGTATTTGCCTGACCATGGCCGCACTTTAAGAGAAATAGCTGACACGAAAGGTGAGTCCTTTTATAAGGGAGAAATAGCCGAGAGAATAGATAAGTTTTCGATAGAAACTGGCGGATACATAAGGAAGAAGGATTTAGAAGATTATAAGCCTGAATTGGTGGACCCTATATCAGTGAACTACAGAGGCTATGACATCTGGGAGATACCACCTAACAATCAAGGGATTGTAGCCCTTATGGCCCTCAATATATTAAAGGAATTTGATTTTACAAACAAGGAAGATCCTTTAACATATCACAGACAGATTGAAGCTATAAAGCTTGCCTTTGCAGATGCTAAAGAATATGTAACAGAAGAGGAAAGGATGGGAGTAAAAGTTGGAAGTCTCCTTTCGGAGGATTACGGTAAAGAAAGGGCAAAGCTAATAGGAGATAAAGCAATAATACCTACTGCAGGAAAGCCAGATAAAGGCGGTACTGTATATCTTGCTACAGCTGATGGTGAAGGAAACATGGTTTCCTTTATCCAAAGCAACTACATGGGCTTTGGCTCAGGACTTGTAGTCCCTGGAACAGGAATTGCACTGCACAACAGGGGATGTAACTTCACATTGGATCCAAACCACATAAACTGTATTGAATCAGGTAAAAAACCTTATCATACCATAATGCCAGGATTTATCACTAAGGATAATGCTCCTATAGGACCCTTTGGAGTCATGGGAGGATTCATGCAGCCTCAAGGTCATGTTCAAGTGGTCATGAATTTAATAGATTTCAATTTAAATCCCCAGGAAGCTTTAGATGCATATAGATGGCAGTGGGAAGAAGAAAAAAAGGTAAATATTGAACTAGGATTTCCAACTCATATAGCCAGAAAACTAGAAGAGATGGGACATGAAATCCAACCTCTACTGGACTATGGAAATTTCGGCAGAGGACAGATTATTGTAAAAAAGGGAAAAACTCTAATAGGTGGTACGGATAAGAGAGCAGATAGTGCAGTAGCAGTGTGGTAAAGGGTATGGGGCTAAAAAATAGCATTAGCATTAAATACCATAGCCAAATAGACTAACCCACCAAAAGCTAAGCTAATAAAGAACTTGAATGGATCAACTATGCCTAATCTTTCTAATACATGCATAGAGGAGTATATGAAAATAAGCATAACTAGACTGAAAAAGATGGGTTTTAAAATTAAATCCTTAAAGTCGATTTTTAATTTTACTCTTTTTCTTAAAGTAATAAAATCTAGTATGAATATGGTTATACTTGATAGGAAAAAGCCAATAAAGAATCCATTTATACCAAACTTGGGATTTCCTATTAGAGAATATATACATGTAACTTGAAGTCCAAGGCCTATTAACCTATTTCTTGTGGCAGCTATTTGTTTGTTCAATCCGTTTAGTATGCCTGAAAAAGTATGCTCTAAGGACATAAATATGGTTCCAAAAGCCATAGCCCTTATAAAGTGACTTACTTCCAAGTCTTCATATATGTAGTATCCTAAGGGTTCGGAATAGATCAGATATATGCCTGTTAGTGGTATTGCCGCAAGTAAAGTCATTTTAAAGGAAAAGTTAATGTCTTTTTTTACTCTGTCGTATCTTTTTAAAGTCATGTTTTCGGACAAGTTTGGAACTATATTAGTAACAATGGCTACTGTTACTATAAAGGGAAGTGCAATTAAAGGCATTGTCATTCCAGAAATTCTTCCTAGAGTTGAAACTGCTTGGCTATTGGTATATCCTATTTCCATTAGCTTCCTTGGAATGAATATGGAATTTGCAAACCTAAGTAAGACACCTATTACATCACCTATGGCAATAGGTGCAGATATGGAAAATATCTGGCTTAATATTTTAAATGAAGACTTTTTCTCGTAGGGAATATAAGCTATTTTTCTGTTAGTTTTTATCAATCGGGATGTAAGCCAAATTAAATCAAACACTTCTCCTATGGAGATTCCGCATATGGCAATTAAAGCTCCTTTAATGGGTGTTATTGGATATGCCAATTTGAGCATGATAAATACTATTATAAGCTGTGCCGTATGTTCAATTATCTGAGACACATTTGGTACTGTAATAATTCTCAAACCATAGTAATATCCCCTTAATGTAATAGTAAGGGGTATGAGTATAACTGCAGGTATTAGAAAATATATAAGGATAACTATTGATTTATTCTTATATATATTTATGGCAATATCGTCTCCAAAGAAACCTATCATTAAGCTAAATATGATTCCAAAGGTTAGTGCCAGTAAAAAAGAAACTATAAGTATTCTCTTAATAGAATCATAATCATTTTTAGAATTATTTTCTGCTACTAGTCTAGCAATGGCTGTTGGTATACCTGCACTGGAGACGACTATGCAAATCATCATTACGGACCTAGCCATATGTGCTAGGCCCAATCCTTCTGCTCCAATATATTTTGAAAGCATAACATCGTATGCAAAATCCACCAACCTGACTATGAAGTTGATAATTATCATAAATATGGAACCGTATACAAAACTTTTTGCTTGCAAAAGACCACCCCGTATTCCATTGCCAATAAAGATTTAGACATATTAATTTATATGTTTAAGACCTATAATTTATTTAAATTTTTAATAGGAGACAATCAGGAGAAAAAATGTTAAAATATAATCGATTATCCTAAAGGAGGTGGAATAAATTGTAATATAAAAAATAGTCAATATATGTTAGTATATAAGAAGCGCCAGAGCTCATTAGAGCTGACGAGGACATGGTTTATCGAGTTTTCGGCGGGTGCCATGGGGTGTGCTGCCATCCTTAAGGCTATACAAAACCTGTAAGCGATTACAGGGACAAAAGTAGCTCTAGCAGCAGAAAATTTTAGAAGAGGTGAAACTATGTGCGGTATAGTTGGTTATATTGGAAACAAAAATGCAACTGATATATTGATAGAAGGATTAGGAAAGTTAGAATATAGAGGATATGATTCAGCCGGCATAGCTGTAATTAAGGATAATAACATACAAGTTGAAAAACATAAAGGAAGACTTTCTGTATTGGAAGAAAGCTTAAAGGACAATAACATAGCGGGAAATTTAGGAA
>ENA-OWOZ01001401-OWOZ01001401.1-bioreactor-metagenome-genome-assembly--contig:-NODE-1401-length-22435-cov-104.856696_pt1 | contig 22435 bp, 24 predicted proteins | sample MGYA00238140_ERZ651804 | MGnify/ENA primary metagenome ERZ651804 (study PRJEB26910, sample SAMN07631232) | bioreactor metagenome | isolation source: Switchgrass digestor | place: USA: Dartmouth... | reverse complement strand
GCTGTATAATTTTATCTGACATGGTTCGTAACCTCCTTTGGTTGATTTTTGTGTGGTAACTTAATTCTACCAAACGGTTACGTCCATGTCATTTGCTATCGGACTTCTTTGAATTTGCGAAAAATATTATACTTTATCCAACCTTAAGGGCATAATTGCGTACACGGAAACATATCGAGAGAGTATTTTTGCGGTGAATTTTGAGATCAAAAATTTGTAAGGTTGAGTTGTCAGAATAGATAATGCATAGGTTGAATAGAAGATATTATTTTTTGGAAGGAAGTAACCATTATACATTGACCGACTTGGTAAGGATATCGCCTGTTTAAAATCCTGCCGGAGCTGCTTTTGTTATTCATAAAGTTTTAGAGAAAAAATCAAGATGACAAAATCACGATATGATAAAATGCATTTATCTTAAGATATTAAGGAGTACTCCGGATGAACTATTACGAACGCATTCAGAGGTCCGTTGATTACATTGAAAGCAAGCTCAGAGATAATATTGCCATTGAGAGAGCAGCCCAGGAAGCATTTATGTCCTGTTCAAACTATTACCGTATGTTCTTTGCTTTGACCGGCTACACAGTTAAGGAGTATATCCGCCTGAGAAGAATAAGCTGTGCGGTTAAGGATATCAAAGAAACCGATAAAAGTATTCTGGATATTGCTCTAAATTATGGCTTTGAAAGTAATGAAGCATTCACGAGAGCTTTCAAACGTGTCACGGGATTTCCTCCGAATGTGTTCAGAAAAAGAAATCTCAATTATATTTTTGAAAGGGTGAATGTTTTGGAAAAGTATTATGATATCCAGGATCCGGAGCTTCTTGAGAAGTATCCTGACATTAAAGTTTTAAAAGAATTGAAACCATGCAGAGTCGCTTACTATTGTTACTATGGTTCAGAGCCTGAAAAAGGCGCATTTTCAGTAATGAGAGACTGGTTAAGAAGAAGTGGTTTGAACTTTGAAAAGGACAAACTGCGGCAGTGATATGTCTCATCTCTTTATCTTTACTACCAGTATGACAAAAAATATTCTATGTTGTTGACAAGTAATATTTTACATAGTAATATACTATATAGAACTATTCTATATAGGAGGTGATCAAAACGAAAACTTATGGTGGTTTCCTTGTGTCCCGTATTCGGCATCTTAGCGGACGAGTGTTTGAAAAGCTGTTGAAAGAAAGCGGTGTCGACATTTTTAACAGTGCGCAGGGCCGCATACTTTATGTGCTGTGGGAGCATGGACAGCTAACTATCACGGAGATTGGGCGATTGACTTCATTGGCTAAAACGACACTTACCAGTATGCTTGACCGCATGGAAGCGGCAGGGCTGATAGAAAGAATTCCTGACAAAAGAAACCGCAGACAGATATTTATATCGGTGACGGAGAAAGCAAAAGGATACCGCGAAAAGTATGACTTGATATCGGATAAAATGAGCGAGATATTTTATGAAGGTTTCACGGAAGATGAAATAATCGGCTTTGAGAACCAACTCAGACGAATCATCAAAAATCTTGAAAAGGAAGGAATATAAGTATTATGGAAAGAATATCTGTTGGCCCCGAGAATAAATTCTGTCCACAGACATTGTTTTTGTATGGTACGTACAAAGAGGATGGAACACCGAACTTTGGCTTGTTCTGTTGGTTCAGTTACTTTTATGATAACCAGTTAGGGGTTATGTGCTGCATCGGCGGAGAAAAACTGACGAAAGATCGTATCAAGGCAGGAAAAGTATTTTCCGCTAACATGGTAACCGAATCTTTACTTCCGGTTGCTGATTATCTGGGTAACAAGGAAGGATATGAATCCGGAAAGATGGATATTCCAATAGATGTTGAGCAAGGTAGGGTGTTGAACGTTCCGGTACTGAAAAACAGTCCCTGGGTTTTTGAGCTGGAAGTTCAGCAATCCATTCCGCTGAACGGCAGTGAGATCTTTCTATGTAAAATCCACAACACAATTGTAGCAAAAGAACTAAAAGATGCATCTTTAAGTGTAGATGAACGGTTACGTTTAGCAGCCCCTGTTACATGGATCGGAGAGGGACTATATTATACACTGAACTATAAAACATCAGGAACGAATGGCGAGTCTTAAGGCCCCGACAAATGACCACATGAGAGACTGGCATTTCATTGTAATAAAAGATAAACACGTCGTTCGGCAACTGCTTGATATTATCCCGAAAGGAATATCTGACGAAGACATGGAGCAACTGCTCAAGGACTGGAATCTGAATGATCCTGTACAGCAAGCATGCTACAGAAGTGCTGTACCAAAGCAATATCGAATGCTTGCTGAGGCTTCAGCGATTATTGTACCTTTATTAAAGCAAAAAGTTGATATCATGAAGCCTGATAATCTCTCTCATCTGAATGGGTTTGCTTCGATCTGGTGTTGCATCGAAAACATGTTTTTAGCAGCAACAGCAGAAGGATATGCGTGTAACCTGAGAATACCTTTAGGGGATGAGGATATACATTCAAGAAAGGTGTTGGGTTTTCCAGAGGATTATTTGATGCCATGCCTTATTGGTCTTGGTTTGCCAAGAAAAGATGCAAAAATGGTAGAGCAAAAGGAAGTCAGCATAAAGGAAAGAATACATAGCAATAAGTGGTGATATATGGAAGCAAAGGGACGGTTCCTTTGCTTCCATATTTTATGTTGCCATTGTTTCGATGTGGTGTTAAGTCGAGTATTCAGCATTTTTCGGGATATGAATAATTTTCCGATGGATGAAAAAAATAAGCAAATAAAAACTGCCTGGGAAGAATTATTTATGTTTGGATATATTTATAGGAAAATTCGCTATTTATCTTTAAAAAAGAAAAATGAACATATGCTTGAGAATGATCAACAAGATAGAGAGTATAGTGAACCTATTTCGTCTGATTTGGGGAAAAACCTGGAAGTAATTAAAGGTATTTTTCGCGAAAGCAGCGATTTAGCAGTTCACGAGTTCAACTTTGGGCATGAAAGAAGATTCAAAGGTGCTCTGATTTTTATTGACAACCTGGTAAACAAGGAGGAAATCCATAAAAATATCCTGCAGCCTTTAATGTATGACTCATTATTGCTTAAGAATGATATGGATTTTACTAAAATTGATACGATCAGGAAGAGCCTAATTTCAATGACAGATATCTCAAAAGAAACGCTGTTAAGCGGCCTCCTTGACAAACTACTGGCAGGGGCAGCCATCCTGATGGTAGATGGCTCCAAAGAGACTTTGGCTATCAAGTCCGGGAAGAGGGATTCACGCAGTATTGAAGAACCGGGAACAGAGGTTGTTGTACGCGGGCCAAGAGAAGGCTTTATTGAAAATGTAAATGTAAACATTGCTCTTATCCGAAGAAAAATTAAAGACACTGAATTATGCGTTGAAAAATTAGTAATTGGTGATAAGTCAAAAACGGATGTATACATTGTATATATAAAAAGTGTGGCCAATCCGAAACTGATTGAAGAAATCAGGACACGGCTGAAGAGAATAAAAGTGGAAGCGATCCTGGAATCAGGATTTATTGAGCAATATATTGAGGATAATCCCTACTCTATTTTTCCTACAGTTTCAAACAGCGAAAAACCTGATAAGGTCGCGGCAAAGATACTCGAAGGCCGTGTGGCTATTTTTGTTGACGGTACGCCTTTTGTTCTTGTAGTGCCCATGGTGTTTATCGAAAGTTTCCAAAGTGTAGAGGACTACTATGCCAGACCGTTTTTTGCAAGCATTATACGGTTAATAAGATTTTTGTCCTTTATAATTAGTACCCTGGGTCCTGCAATTTACGTAGCATTGACTGTTTTCCACCAGGAGCTGATACCTACCCAGCTATTGATATCTATTGCGGAAGGGCGTGACAGAGTCCCTTTTCCGGCAATATTGGAAGCATTTTTGATGTTGTTTGCTTTTGATCTTTTAAGAGAAGCAGGGGTTAGGTTGCCGAAACCAGTAGGACAAACAGTCGGCATTGTCGGAGCTATTGTACTGGGTCAGGCATCTGTTGAGGCAGGTCTTATAAGTCCAATCATGGTAATTGTCGTATCCGCAACAGCAATTGCAAGCTTTGCTGTACCGGCACAGACTGATTCAGGAACGGTGCTTCGGTATATATATCTCGCACTTGCCGGAGCTGCTGGCGGTTTTGGCGTAATGATGGGCCTTCTGGCAACATTGATGCATCTTGCTTCTTTAAGATCCTTTGGAACACCTTATTTATGGCCGGTTGCACCGTTGGATCTTTCAGGCTTAAAGGATGTTTTCATAAGAATGCCGCTGTGGACCATGTCAGAACGTCCCAAGGCTATTATCTGGAGCAATCGCGATTCCTACAACCAAAGTCAGGACTTAATGCCGTCACCATATAGGAATGACAACAATGATTCCAATCAAAGGGAGCAAGGCCGCAATGATTAAAAAGAACAGTTTTTTAATTATAAAGTTAATTATATGCTTTTCTATGTGTATTTCCTTGTCCGGCTGTTCAGGCGCGAGGGAAATAAACGATCTGGAAATTGTCATAGGAATGGGAGTTGATAAGGATAAGGATACTGGAGACATTTTGCTGACAGCACAGGTGGTTAAAAAAGATGCTGCCGTAGGAGGAGCCGGAAACGGCGGCGGCGGAGGAGGAGACGGCAAGTCATTTTGGAATGTCTCCAGCAATGGAAAATCAATCTTTGATGCTGTAAGGCAAATAACACACAAGACAGGAAACAGGCTTTTTATATCCCACAACCAGGTTGTGATTTTTGGTAATGATATAGCTGAAGAAGGTTTGCAGGAATATATTGATTTCTTTTTGCGCGCCCATGAAATGAGACCTACTACAATGATTCTTATCGCAGAAAAAAAGGCTTCAGAAGTTCTGGACGCAAAACCCGAAACTGAAAAGTATCCCGCCATGAATATCGCGAAGCTCGTTGAGACCTCCGGTTTTACATCGCATTTCTTTGAAGTGAATATGAAAGATTTTGCTTCATGTATGATGAGTGGCACAACGGCTTCGTTGGCACCTTCAGTAAGTATTGTTCAGGAAAAGGATAACAAGGATATTTATGTGGCGGGTATGGTTGTCTTTAAAAATGGAAAAATGGTTGGCAAGATGAATCATGATGAAGTCCGGGGTCTTTTGTGGGTGCTCGGTAAAGTGAAAAGCGGCGTGATAATTGTTCCTTCGCCTAATAAACAGGGGAAGGCAATTCTGGAAATTGTAAAAGCCAAAAGCAAAGTAAAACCGGAAATGAAAGATGGCAGAATTGTAATGAATATATCAATTAAGGAGGAATCCAGCCTTTCAGAACAGACTACAACCGAAAACCTGGCGACCGACAAAGCGCTTGAAAAATTACAGGAAGCTTCTGCGGAAGTTATCCGGCAGGAAATAATGGCAGCCTTCAATAAGTCGAGGGAGTTAAAAGCTGATATTTTTGGGTTTGGCGAAATGATACACAAAAAGTACCACAAGGAGTGGAAGACAATAGAAGATAAATGGGATGAAATATATCAAACTATAGAATTAAAAATTGAGGTTGATTCAAAGATAATAAAAACAGATTTACTGAAAAAACCGGTATCGCCAATTAAAAAGGAGAAATAATATGAACATTGAAAAAGGGAAAATCAGCGGCCAGCAATTACTTTTCTTAATTGCCGGTTTTGTTCACGGGTCAGCCTTATTGATAGACTTTACAGTAGGGATAACTGAACACCAGACATGGATGGTTATATTAGCAGGACTGATTATTACAGTTCCTGTTATCCTTTCATATGTTGTGCTTGCAAAACGGTTTCCGGAAATGAATTTGGTTCAGATTAACGATATGGTATATGGACGTTTTCTGGGTAAAGTTATATCCATATATTATATTTTCTTTTTTTTAATGACGTTGTCTTTTAATATTCGTGATGTTGGGGAGTTATATATAACTTTTTTAATGCAGGACACACCGTTTATTTTTTTCCTGATAGTTTTTACCGCAACTGTCTCATATGCTGTTGCCAAAGGTATTGAAGTGTTGGCAAGGGTAAGCCATTTGTTTGTAGTTACCGGGTTGTTTGCAATAATCAGTACATTCATTCTTTTGATTGACCAAATGGATTTCTCAAATTTTTTACCGCTTTTTGAACTGCCGTTTATTAAAATATTTCAGGGTATCCATATTGTGTCGGCCATTCCCTTTGGCGAAACGGTTGTTTTTCTGATGATTATGGGATGCCTGAACAATACTGAGCATGCAGTTAAAAAAACTTTTTTGGGATTAATGATCGGTGTGGTAAGTCTTCTTATTGTTGCCATAAGAAACACTGCTGTTTTAGGAGGAATACAAACTATATGGACTTCCACGTCGTTTCAGTCGATCCGTCTTATTAATATTGGTACTGTATTGACAAGAATGGATTTTCTGATAGGCATTGCACAGACAATACTGATATTTTTGAAGTGCAGCATTTTCTTTTATGTATCGGTAACGGCTATTTCACAATTATTTGGTCTAAAGTCGTATTTACCTCTGGTTTTGCCCTTAGCCGGCATCGAGGTCATTGTTGCCGCTACCGTTTTCCAATCGCCGGTAGATCATGCCACGATTACGCAAAATGCGGGCATCATATATTCCGTTCCGCTTATATTTATTTTTCCGCCTTTGTCGTTATTGATTGCGAAAATACGCGGTTTACCGAAGCCTGAAAGGGGTAAGGGGACATGATTCTTCTTTTGCTGATTTATGCTTACATCCTTATAGCCAACGTTCCCGGGCTTATAAAGAGAAAGGAATGGAAGGAACTTATAGTTTTTTCTATTTTTTACGTCATTGCTTTTGGATTAGGTATAATGTATGTTCTCGGCATACCTGTCCCAAGTCCGATGAAAGGTTTGCAGCATCTTATTGTCGATATACTGGGCATAGAATATCCGCAGGGGTAGACAAAGGAACGGTTCCTTTGCGTCATTTCATATGCTCCATCCAAGAAATACATCAATTATTATCATCAACTGATTATTGAGAAAACTCGAGAAGACATAGAAGCAGTCAAGAAAAATGTAAAAAACTGATTAGTAATGTTGAATACCATTGCGGAAAAGCGGAGGAACCATTTGAGTTTTTTGATAAACTAAGAAGTTGTAAGCGTGTAAAAGAATTTTGACAGTGTGTTTTATAGCATACCAAAGTGTTTTGATGGATAATTAAGAAATAATGAGTTATATTCTTCTCAGATGGAGGTTACATATATGGAGATTGAAAGAAAATTAAAAGATGCAAGATTAAGTGCTGGGTTGACACAAGAACAGCTGGCCGAGCAAATTATGGTCTCAAGGCAAACCATATCAAATTGGGAGAATGGCAAGTCGTTACCGGATATTGTTAGTATTATTAAGCTTAGTGACCTGTATCAGATAAGTTTAGATGAATTGCTTAAAGGAGATCCAAAAATGAAAGAGAAAATAGAGAACGATGTAAATGTTATGAAAGGCAATAAGCGATTTATATTAACAACTGGAATTATAATATTTACAGTTGTTATTGTATATATTATTAGCATTTTTGTTGGTGGTGTGTTCCGAGACTTCTGTGAGAGCGCTATCAGATGGGTATTGCTGGGGATTGGTGTTGCGTGCGCCACTGTATACTTAAGTCAAAAAGAAAAAAGGGAAGTTCCAAATCAGCATCACACCCGAAACTATCAGTTCCCTGAAGAGTAAAATCCCAAAATAACCATTTACTTAGATACAAAGTGACGGTTCCTTTGCTTCCATACTTTACTTTAACTATAATAAAGGAAAGCGAAGGATAATGGCTATTAATATTCCTTCATGAAGGATCGAGTAATACCAATCCATCAATTAAGCTTCGTCTTATGGAATGGCTTTAGGGGAGAGGATACTGAATGATTGATTTAAACATTGTTGTCGATAAACTTCTGGACTTGAAACCCGACCCAATCCCGGAATTTATAATCCTGAAGGAGTTTAAGGGGCTCAGTCCGGACAGCAGTGAATATCAGAATGCTTACGACAGGGTATGCAATCACCCTTTTGTTAAGAAAATTGAAAACGAGCAAAATGACAGGGGCTTTTGGCCGCCTTTTCATCGTCATACCGAGGATATGATCAGAAGGTGTCTTTCACTTGGGCTGGACAAGGATCATCAATGCTTGAAAAGGGTATCTGATTATTTAAGAAAAGTTCTTGATAATGAAGAAAGCTGGGATCAATTCGAAAAACAGGACAATATCCGCTGGTGGCCGGAAATGTTTGTACCGCTTGTCAGTGCTGCCATGCTTTCGCTTATAGAGCCAACCTGTGAAATAGTTGGCTTGCACAGAAGACGATGGGCTGATTTTGCAAAAACAGCCTTCTCAAAAGGTTATTATGACAAAGAGGCAGAAGCCAGGGCTCAGCATGAATATTTCGGGTTTATGACAAAACGTACTATCCCGGCTTTTGGCTATTACAACCTGATATTACTGGCCCCAACAGATAATGAGAATTATTTGACTGATGAGACTGACCAGCTTTTGGTCGATTACTGTATGAACATTACAGATCATATTTACTATGTTTATAACTGCAAGCTTTCTGATTTCGTCCCGATTGACACCAAGAGAAGGGACAGCAGGGACTTTTGTCATTGGCTGCGCGCTTTATCCCTTATTTCACAGTTTAATGGTTGGAAGAAATACAAAGATAAATATTTAGAATGGATTCCACGACAAAGGAATGAAGATGGCTTTTGGGAATTGCCCAGAAGACCGGATCTGTTCAACTTTCCATTGTCAGATTCCTGGAGGACTCAAAAAAACCGGATCATTGACAGTACCATCATGGTTTTAAGGTTTCTGAACCATAATCTGGCGTTTTAGTCCATGCAAGGCAGGAATAGATTCGAGACTGTCGGTAAATTGCTGATTACAAGGATGCAATTCTTTATTAACATTGTGTCGATTTTTAGTATAATGAATAATGACTGCAAAGAAGGATTAAACCAAAGCAGAAATCCATAGATGCAACAAGGAGCTGACTATATGAAACTACTGTTTATACGGCATGCCGATCCGGACTATGAAAAAGATTCATTAACTGAAAAGGGTTGGAGAGAAGCTGACCTTTTATCAAACAGGATATCAGCCATGGATGTAAAGGAATTCTATGTTTCACCGCTTGGAAGAGCGCGTGATACGGCAAATGTCACTTTGAGCAAAATGAATCGTACTGCTGAAGTATTGCCATGGCTAAGAGAATTCCATGCTCCCATATATGATGAAAGATTGGGCAAGGAGAGAATTTGCTGGGATTTTCTTCCCCAGGACTGGACAGTGATTGATGAGTTTTATAATAAAGACCTCTGGCATACAGTACCGGTTATGAAAAAAGGAAATGTGATATCAGAAGCCAGTAAGGTTTTTGAAGGAATTGACAAGATATTAGAAAAGAATGGGTATATTCGTGAAGGTAATTTATACCGGGCCATTAATCCGAATAGAAATACCCTGGTTTTTTTCTGTCATTTTGGTGTTGAATGTGTAATATTAAGCTATCTCCTGGGAATTTCGCCTGTAGTTTTATGGCATGGTTTTTGTGCCGCACCGTCTTCTGTAACCACCCTTGTAACGGAAGAGCGCAGGAAGGGGATTGCCTATTTTAGAATGCTTTCATTCGGAGATGTTTCGCATTTATATATAGCAGGAGAAGAGCCATCTTTTTCAGCAAGGTTTTGTGAAACATACGATAATTTTGATGAGCGCCATGATTAAATATGGAATTAACATTAAGTTCAGCAAAGAGCAAAGAATGACACTAATCTGCTGAGTCAGTTATGGAAGGGAACAACACTTCTATGTTTATGTCAAATATTTAGGCATGGAATAATTCAGGGAAAGATTAATTTCAGGCGGAAAAACATTAAATAAACATGACATACTGCTGTCATGTTTAAAGTGATATTATTAACATGGTTCGAGGGCAGAAGGCGGTTAGAAAGCCTGGTGTAACTTTACTTGTTTATATTAGTGAAAGGAAGATAAAAAATGAAAAAGGAAATTACAGCAAAACCTGATAAAATAACTGAATCATGGCCGACTGACTGCTGAAAAAGCGAGGACTGTAAATGCGCCACGTATTGCAGAATGTTTTCTTAATATTGAATGTGAGTTTTTATGGGAACATGAGCATTATGAAGGCAGTCCCAATGTGACAGTGGCCCTGAGAGCTATCCATATTTGCATGGACAGTGGCCATTATGATGAAAACAAGCTTGGCAGATACGGAAAAACAGGATATATGTATAATATACACAGCCCACGAAACCCTGAAACCGGTGAATTGACACCGGACTGTGTTGGTTTCATTGAATTGAATAAGTGACTGAACAGGCCTGGAGAGATGCCCTGAAAACAAAAAACGGCAGGAATTGGACAGAATTGGAAGTGTTTTCTAAGTAATATATAATGGTATATATGGTTTAATTATTTAGAAAATTTTATAAAAAACGCAGGTACGAGGCTTTTATGGTTGAAAACAATCAATTGGTAGGGGAAATACTCTTGCGGTATTTGCATCTCAGTATGTCCATGGACAAAAAAGTATAAAAAGGTGTAAAAAAACATGAGGGAATGAATAAATGGAGAGAAAAATGGATACTGTCAGAGTTTTGTTAAAAGCTGCAATGTGGTTCCTGATAGCAGGGTTTGGCTGCAATTTTATTATGCAGACTATAAGTTACTCATTTTATAAGAGGGCAAAAAAATGTCGGATGTTTCCTGCACCCCGCAGCTTATTCGGTTCACGGATACATTGACAGGCTATGGCAATAATCTTGACGCAGAAAATAAAGAAAAGGTTATTCTGTTCTTTGGCGGCTCCAATTATATTGCATATAATTCTGTGGGCAAGTATTCCTCCAAATTTGATTATCCGTTTATTTCAGCTGACTATTATGGAACCCAGGACAGCAGGGGCAAGATGAACTTAAAAACTATGAAACAATCTGCTGAAGATTTATACGAATGGACAAAGGCTCACTACCCTGATAGTGATATCATAATAATCGGTCATAGTTATGGAACAGGAATAGCTACATATCTGGCAAGTGTCAGGGAATGCCACTCATTGATTATAGCTGCAGGGTACATAGACGTTTCGGATTTATATAACAAAATAATTCCTATATTCCGGGGACCTTTGAAGATATTTATTTCAAACAATATACGCACTGCGGAATATGCCAAAAATGTAGAATGTCCGGTTTATATTATTGGTTCAACCGGTGATAAAGTCCTGGATGCTTCTTTACAGGAGAAGCTTTCATACAGTTTTAAAAATCCGGAAGTAAAAATATTTGATGGTATTACCCATGAGAATTATTTTAATTCAGAAAATGTTATTGATTATATTAAGCAGGTAATGGACCGGTAAGGCTATTGAGTAATTTCATTAAGAACATAAAATCTATTTAATAATTCAAATAATACGGACAACTTGAATATTCTTAATCATTATATTATTATAACAACATTAGATGTCATATTAAAACTTGCCGGGAGAATGGATATGAAACTTACAGTATTCGGAAACAACGCAACTTGTCCCATGGCCGATGGCGCATGCTCATGTTACCTTCTGGAGACAAAGACCGAAAAAATTCTTATGGACATGGGAAACGGAAGCATGGCAAAGCTGCAGCAAAGAACTGATTTGAGCGCCATTGATATTATAATCATCAGCCATTTGCATTTTGATCATATGGCAGATTTGTTCTGCGCCAAGTATCAATTGGAGACGCGCAGGGCAAAGGGGGAGAAGATCGATCCTATATTGCTCATGACACCAAGGCTGCCTGAATGGGCGAAGGAAGAGCTGTTAAGCAATCAGGTGTTTGAACATATTGAGGTCAAAAACGGTATGATTTATCCTTTGAAAAATGGCAGGATTGTTTTTACAGGGGTCGTTCATCTGATAGAATCCTATGCTGTTCGGGTGGAAGAGGACAGCAAATCGTTCGTTTATTCAGGGGATACAGGTTTATGCCCGGAAGTACAATTTGCGGCACGAAATGCGGATTTGTTTTTATGTGAAGCTACTGTTCCTGAAGGCGAAAGCGCAGAGACTGGACATCATTTGTCAGTAAGATCGGCTGCCGAGATCGCGAAAAATGCCGATGTTAAGATGTTACTGCTTACGCATTTATCCACGGTTCATAAAGAGAAGATCCAGGAAGAAGCTTCCCGGTATTTTCATAATGCACAGGTGTCGGAAATGCTAAGAGAATACATATTTTAAGCGGTTTTTCTGCATTGAGTTCCGACAAAATCCAATGCTTTTAAGAATAATTTTTATTAAGGTATTGACTTCAAGGATCATTAGTGATAGATTAAAGTTGTTATAACAACATAAACATTTAACACAACCTTTATACAATGATTAATAAACGGAGGATGTCCCTCTTGAAAGCTCAGCCAAGATATATGCAAATCATCAATTATTATATGGGAATTATCGACGCGGGCAAGCTCCGCGAAGGCGACCAGATGCCTACGGAAGAGGAAATAGGTGAACTGTTCAAAGTCAGCCGTATCACTGTCCGTCAGGCGTTGGACGGTCTTTGCAAGAGGGGCTATATATTCAAGCTTCAAGGCAAGGGCAGTTTTGTTTCCAGAAAAAAGACAGATATGCAGTTGAACCATCTTATCGGGTTCAGCGAAGAAATGCGCAACCAGGGACTGGAGCCTTCAACCAGGCTGATAGAGCTGGAAATAGTGACTCCGTCGGATACTGTGGCCGAAGCGCTGGGAATCGATACCTCCCAGAAGGTCTATTATATCGTTAGACTTCGTTGTGCCGACGGGACTCCGATGGCGGTGGAACGTGTGCATTTGCCGTTTTACCGGTTTGCTGGTATTGAAAATCTTGATCTGACAAAATCGCTGTATGAATTGCTGCGCGATCATTACGGCTGTGAGAGCAGCAGGGCTACCCAGAAGATCCAGGCTGGTTTTGCCAGCGCCAGGGATACAAAACTTCTGGAAATGAAACCGGGAACACCGGTACTGCTGTTCAGCCGCACTACATATGAGCCTGACGGAAAGCCGTTTGAATATGTTGAATCAGTTTACAGAGGGGATAAATATGTCTTCAATGTAACTCTCAAAAAGTGATCCGCTATATTAAATCCTGAATATTAACATATTTAATATACTTTATTTATTTTTAACCATAGATGTTATAACAACATGACAATAGATGGAAGGTAGATTGTCAAATGGATGTTATGTCACTGGAAAAAAGGAAATTCAGTCTTAAACAGAGGGAAGCAATGCTTGGCTGGCTTTTTGTATCTCCAGCCCTTATCGGATTCAGCATTTTTACTTTCGGGTCAATACTATATTCGTTCTATCTTTCTCTGACCGATTACGATCTGTTTACAAAACCAACTTTCGTCGGTCTGAAAAACTACATTAAGGCCTTCACAAAAGATGATTATTTCTATAAGTATTTCGGGAACACATTCTATTTTGTGGCTTTCCTCGTTCCCATAGTACTGGTTACATCCCTGCTTCTGGCCATACTTATCAATAAAAAATCCGGTGCCCTGACCAGGGCCTATCGTGTTGCACTGTTCCTTCCGAGCATTACATCAACGGTTGCGGTGAGCATGGTATGGATATGGATATTTAACCCGGATATGGGTCTATTGAATAATTTCCTCTATGCCATAGGATTCAATAACCCGCCAATGTGGCTGAACAGCACGGAATGGAGCAAACCTGCCTTGGTGATTATGCGTGTGTGGCAGATGAGCGGATATTATATGATCATGTTCCTGGCCGGACTGCAAACAATTCCCGAATCCCTTTATGAGGCAGCCGAAGTGGATGGAGCGACGAAATTCCAGAAATTCATCCATATAACGGTTCCGCTGCTTTCAAACACGACTTTTGTGGTGGCCATCCTGCTGGTTATCGAGGCCTTCAATATGTTTGAATCAATCTTTATTATGACAGGCGGCGGACCTTTAGGTTCCACCAGCACCATCATGTATTACATCTACGAGCAGGGATTCTCGTTCTATGATATGGGATATGCATCCTCGCTGGCATGGATATTCTTTGCTCTGATAATGATCGTTACATTGATACAGTACAAGTTCCGCAACGAGCAGGAGGGTGAATAGCATGGGCATGAAGATTAAGCAAGATATTGGACGGGGGACATATCACGTTCTGATGATAGCTCTCAGCCTGGCGATGATTTATCCGTTTATCTGGTCGCTGTTATCCTCCTTCAAATCATCTGCGCAGTTGTATAGTAACAGTCCGCTCAACCCGATACCCAATCCTTTTACCTTGGATAACTACAGACGACTGCTTGAGGTTCTGCCTTTTGGCAAGTTTGTGATCAACTCGGTATTTCTGTCATTGGCAATTCCTTTGTGCATGATTGCTGTCGCATCATTCACGGCCTATGCTCTTACCCGGCTTGAGTTCAGGGGACGAAATGTGCTGTTTATAGCCTTTATCGCCACAATGATGATACCGAGCCATGTGACTCTGATCCCGAACTACAGGATCATAGTCGATATGAAGTTGTATAACAAATTTATCGCTCTGTTCCTTACAAACATGTTTACAGCATCCAATGCATTCAATATCTTCTTTTTCCGGCAGTATTTCCTGAGTATACCCAGGGATCTTGAGAACTCTGCAATCATTGACGGCTGTTCAAGAATAGGTGTATTTTTCAGGATTATCATGCCCAATGCGAAGCCCGCCATTGCCACAACGGCCATCCTATCTTTCCGAAGCGTATGGAATGCATTCCTCTGGCCCATGCTGGTCATCAACGATTACGATAAGCTGACCCTTACGGTAGGGCTTAAATACCTGAAGGAATGGGAACCCAACTGGGCTGTCATCCTGGCCGGCGCTTCCCTGAGCATAGTTCCGATTATCGTTGTATTCCTGATTTTCCAGAAACAGTTCATGTCCTCCAACTTAAATGCCGGATTTGGAGGAAGGTAACTTCATTTGGGATATGACCCGATTATGGGTTAAAAAATAAAGGAGGGAACATTTACATGAGAAAATCAATATTTAAAATCCTGAGTATTGCATTAATCCTGGGGTTGATATTCGGGCTTGCTGCCTGCGGAAACCAGTCAACTCCTGGCCCGGAGCCAGGCCAGTCATCGACTCCGGCACCAAGCCAGGGCTCATCCAACGGAACGCCCAAACAGACCCAACCGGTGACTTTAACGGTGTATACCTGGTGGGATATCACCAAGTACGAGCATCTTCAGACTATGAAAAGTGAATTTGAAGCACAGAATCAGGACATAAAGCTGGAGTTTGTAACAGTTCCGAGCAAGTATGCCGATACAATGATAACAAAACTGGCAGGCGGCGAGATACCGGATGTCATGATGCTTGCCATGGACCAGATTCCGAGATATGCGCTTTCAGGATTGCTGATGCCCCTGGATGATCTGGCCAGCCAGGAGTATAAAGATGCGCTGTATCCTGTGGTGAAAAATGCGCTGACAGTCAACGGCGTTATGTATGCCGCCGCACGTGACGTTACACCCAAGGTTATGTACCTGAATACAAAAATGTTCAGGGACGCCGGCATCCCTATCCCGGCCGATACCTGGACCCTTGAGGAGTTTACCGACCTGGCCCGGAAACTTACCAAAGGCAGCGGCGCAGATGCTCAGTGGGGTTATTACTGGAAGAACTATACCGACCAGACATTCGCTCTGATTGCAGCTTTCGGCGGAAGACTGTATTCTGATGACGGCAAGACCAGCGTTTTAAGCACTGATGAAAATACCATGAAGGCTCTTAAGTACATGTATGATCTGTGCAATACCTATAAGGTTTGCCCGACCGCAGCCCAGGCAGCCCAGTTCGGTGACAACGAATTTGCCGCCTTTATGGCCAACAAGGTAGCCATGCAGATCGGCGCTCTTTCAACAGCATCGACCTTTGACGCCAATAACGTGGAATATACAATTCTGCCAATTCCGTACATCAACGGCAGGAGCCAGACCTCATCCTTTGTCAACGCCTGGGTGATACCCAAAACTGCAAAGAATCCTGAATTGTCATGGCGTGTTGTGGAATTCCTTTCCGGAAAAGAAGGCCAGCAGATCGCTCTTGACATGAAGTTCGGTCTTCCTGCATCCAACCTGGTTGACACAACAGCTTTCGTAAATGAAAAGCCTTATAACAAGTATTTCGTCGACGCCCTTAAAAACGCCATACCGTTCCCGGTACATATCAATGGTTCTGCATTCCAGACCATGTTCCAGAAGGAATGCGAAGCCCTGTGGGCAGGCGCTATTACCCCTGAAGAATTCGCAAAACGGGTTGATGAACAGTCTGTTGATATTCTAAACAAATAACATTTGGGGGGTAGGGGGGGGAGGCGCAAGCTTCCCCCGCTAATTACATCAGCAAAAATAATTGATGGCAGTATGGAGGTTCATCATGACCCAGAAGTTTATTGACGACGGCGCCTATCTCCACAAAATATGCCAAATGCTCCGGGAGATTGAGGAAAACGAGATGGAAGCTATTGAACAGGCAGCTTTGGCAGCCTATAATTCTATTAAGAACGGTGGGTTGCTTCACGTTTTTTCAACCGGTCATTCCCACATGATTGTGGAGGAGCTGTTCTATCGTGCAGGTGGACTCATTCCTATAAATCCTATATTGTCCAGTGATCTTATGCTGCATGAAAAAGCCATTACCAGCACACTCCTTGAACGCATGCCTGGCAAGGCTGAGCAGGTGTTGAAAGATTCGAACTTGTCACCCGGAGATACTATCATCATTTCATCCAACTCAGGGATCAACATCGTGCCGGTTGAAGCAGCTATTTATGCGAAGTCAAAGGGACTAACGGTAGTTTGCATTACTTCCAGAAAAGTTTCAGAAGAACTGGAACCAAGGCATCCGGCAGGCTTGAAGCTTTTTCAGGTCAGTGACATTGTGATAGACAATCATGCGCCTATGGGAGACGGGCTTTTGGAAGTTCCCGGCAGCAATCAGCTGACAGGAGGAGCATCCACTTTTGGCAGCCTGTTTATTGGACAGCGTATTGTACTGAAAATAGAAAATATGTACATCGCCGAAGGTAAAACTCCCCCCATATACATGAGCGCCAATTTGCCGGGGGGCGATGATTACAACCAAAAAATAATCGATCAGTACAAGGGACGTATCAGGGCCCTGTGCTAAGAAGCGGAAGAGATTCTATGGAGTTCTATCTGGTTTGTGACGGCGGGGGAACGAAAACAGAGTTTCTCCTGTTCGACAGACAAGGCAACGTATATGCCTGCGACAATCAAAGCGGAACCAATGCGAATTTTATTGGTCAGGAAACGGCATTGGAGGCCGTATTGACTGGTATTTATAATTGCATAACGAGAGCTAATGCCCAGTTAAGCAAGATCGCACGCATCATCCTGTTTATCCCGGGATTCAAACCATGCCTGGAAGAATTGAAAAAGCAGCTGGGACGCGATGACATCTTGCTTTGCGGGGATATGAAAAACGCATATTACGGAGCCCTGGCCTCACCATACGGAATTGTCGTGTTAAGCGGCACGGGATCTTTCGCCATGGGAAGGGATAAAAACGGTAATGAAGCAGTATGCGGCGGCTGGGGCCCGCTGTTTGGAGATTGGGGAAGCGGTTATCATATCGGCGTGCTTTGCCTGGCCAGGGTGGCATGGCTTTATGATAACAGGATACATTCTACGCTGCTTGAAAAGCTCTGCCTTGAGGCAATGAACATAACCTCTGCGGAGGAGCTACGGACCGCAGCCTACAGACCCGGGTTTACCAGGAAAGATGTTGCCGGGTTGAGCAAGATTGTGGGTGAGGCAGCTTCCCGCAATGATCCTTATGCATTTGAAATACTAAAGGATGCCGTCAAAGCATTGGCGGACCATGTGAAGACTTTGTCCAACCGGCTATCGATTGACGGCCTTCCCGTTGCTCTTACGGGAGGAATCACCAGAATGGGCGCGGTTTTCGAGGAGCTGTTCAAAGCAGAGCTTGCTTCCAGATTTCCTCAATGTTATTATCAGCCTGCAAAATATGACCCGTTGGTCGGGGCGGCTTTATGCCTTTTATATGAACATGAAGGCTGCAACATAGAGAACCATGAGATAGCAGGCAATTTAATGAAATACAAAGGATTATATCAGGGTGAAAGCATATGCTGATGGATAATTACTTCAGGGAAATGAAAAACGTTCTTGAAAAAATAGAAAATACTCAACGACAGGCTATTATCGATGTGGGGACAGAGATCGCCAAGCGTCTTTCCTGTGGAAGCGCCTGGCATATCATTGATACCGGCCATATGCTGATGTATGAATGCGTCGGACGCACGGGCGGCATGATGGCCTTAAAGCCCATCAAGATTACCTGCGAAGTTAATAATCCTGTGCGTTACAGGCCTTCACCAGCCCGTGGAGTTACCGGTTATGACAGCATACCAGGCTTTGCTGATTTTGTTCTTGGACGGGCTAATGTTCTTTCCGGGGATATCATCATGATAGGTTCTGTTTCCGGTTATAACTATTTTCCGGTCGATCTTGCCCTTAAAGCCAACGAGTTGGGTTGCATGACTGTTGCGATTACTTCGGTCGAATATTCAAGAAATCTGAAAAGCAAACATCCAAGCGGCAAGCGCCTGTTTGAAGCCTGCACTTATTGTCTTGACAATTGCTCTGATTACGGGGATACCCTGGTCGACGTACCGGAGCTGGGACAGAAGATATGCCCTGCAAGTGGTATTGGCGCAAGCTATGTCATGTGGGCGGTTCAGTGTACAGTGGTTGAAAAGCTCATTGAAATGGGTCTGAAACCCAGCGTTTATATCTCCAACCATATGCCTGACGCTGCGAGAATAAACGGAGAAGCGCTTGCAAATTATGAAAGAAACGGCTTTTGAAAATGAGGGAATGGCTATGAGAATTACAGGCGGAACATTTTCAGCCGAGTTCAGTCCGGAGCTTAATAATTTTTCAAGCATCCGTAATCTGGTTACAGATGACGAGTATTTGAAATTTAAGCCCCAGGTTCCTTTAATCAGTATCTACGTGCTGATTGGCGATGAAAAGGCGGAACTTTTGCCTGATCAGCCAAATATTCTGTTTTCAAGTGAAGGAATGACGATCCATTACACCAGCTTTGGCGGAAGACCCATTGAAGCAGTCATCCGGTTTAAGGCCGACGGTGACCTTCTTCATATCTCGGCAACAATAGAAAACAGGGATGCTTTTTCCGAAATCGTCGAAATCTTGATGCCCCATATCTCAGGAATTTATCTGGGAGAGAGCCATAAGGATGACATCATCATCTATCCCCATCATGCAGGTGAACGCACTGTTAATCCGGTAAGCGGCTATGGGAAAAACAAAAAGGATTTCTGGCGTGCCAGCAGCGTCGCGTACAAAGATCATTTCCGGCGCGAGATCAACTACTGCGGTCTTGCTTCTATGAGCTGGATGTATTATTACGATGCCCAAAACGGTCTTTATATAGGAAGCCATGACAGTCGCTTCCCGGTGACCGGAGTAATTGCCGAAACCAGCGGTAACGATCAAAAACCATGGATGGGCTTCGGGTTCAGAAAATACCATCGCATACGTTTTGGAGAGCGTTACGATACGGGGGAATACGTATTGGGCATCACCGATAAGGATTGGCATTACGGGGCTAAAATCTACCGCTCTTATATTGAACCATATCTTGAGTTTGACAACAATCCGGCGTTCCTGAAGGACGAGTATGCCTTGAATCAATGCTATAACTTAAAACGTGCCGGTAAAATAGAAAATTGTTTCAAAGATATTCCAAGACTCTATGATGAAGGCAGATCCTGGGGAGTCAGGCATATGTTCATTGCCAGCTGGAACCGTACGGGATTCGATTCGTTCTATCCGGAATATTACCCGGACATGGAACTTGGCAGCGCCATGGAGTTTCGGCGGGGATTGGAGTATGTACGGGAAAACGGAGGATTTACGACTCTTTATATCAATGCGCGGATTTTTGATACAGCGTCCGATTTCCATAAGACCGTTGGTGAGGCAATGGCCATAAGAAACGAAAAAGGGGAGATGATCCACGAAACATACGGACCTGCCCATTTTACGGTAAATTGCCCTTCAGACAGGCTTTGGCGTGATTACTTGCTGGATACGGCCGAATTTGCGCTGATGGCATATGATTGCGACGGTATCTACCTGGATCAGCTGGCCTCCGCTGAGCCATACCCCTGCTATAACAAGGCTCACAGCCACGAAAATATCGGTGAGTTCAACAACGGTTATGTCTACATTCTTCGGGAGCTTAAGTCCCGGCTGAAAAAACATCGTCCTGATGCCTATATCATGACGGAAAACTGCGGGGATATCTATGGCAGTTTCACATGGGGAAACCTGACCTGGAACGGGGCCGATTATGATGAATATTACAATGTTTTCAAATATACTTTCCCGGAGTATGTCCAGGTGAACATGGTCAATCCCAGGGGGTGGGAGAAGGATGAGCAGGCACAAAAGTATTGGTTCTACAAGGATATGCAGCGGGCTGTCCTGCTTGGCAGCGTTCTTTGGATGGGAATTACCACCCGGCTGACACCCGATAAGGGCGAATACCACACCTATGCACGTCAGGCACTTAATTTCCGCAGACAGATCCATCATTTCATCAGGGACGCCAGGTTTTTTGACGATGCGTTCATAAGGGAGATACATCCCGAATGCGCTGCTACATGCTGGGAACTGGACAATGGCAGTTATTTTGTCCTTGCCGGGAATCATAGCCTGGCAGATAATGCGTCGTTGACAATCGAACTGCCTTATCAAATCAAAAATGCGACTGCTTATGATATCGGTTGGAACAAAATTGATACGGAACACCGGGGAAAACGGCTGAATATCCGCCTGACGACAAGACTTGCGTTTATTTTGATGGAGCCATAAGTTTTCAGGTCAAAACCTTCAGTTCTTCCTGGTCGCTGTTGCACTCGATTTCGCCCAGCAGGATAAGACAGCGATTATCGCGGTAAATGAGTGACTCTCCTATACCTGCGCATTCAAGGTCGTTTTTAAGGTGCCTCTGGTTTACGGCGATCAGGTTTTTAACATCGTAAGAAATCAATAGTTTTTTTACGTTTTTTATAGAAATTTATGGCTGCAACCAATCACTATCCGGCCGAGCAATCAATCTTGCATTATTATATGCCCAATCCAGAGGTAAACATGTATGTCCCAAATAACATTTAGGTTCTTCGCTCTTCGTAACAACCAAAGCTAAATCTGCCCTATTTCTATCTATAAGACACAGAGGTATTAATAACTGTATTTTTCCTTTATAGTACTGTGGCACAGCGAGTCTGTAATTAGCTTCTATTTTTTTCTGTGCTAATTTTATTGCACCTTCAATAACTGTCTGATAATTTGAACCAAGCCTTACCTGTTCCGGAATTCTGTTAAAATTTTCAGGGTTATTTATAATATGATGCCATTGAGGGATTATTTCTCGATTTGTGTCAAAAACAAGATCAGACGGATTAGTGAAATAATTAGCTCTGTGGGGCAAAACTGGTACTCCTATTAAAGTTAGCTGGTACTCTGTTTTGAAATCTGAAAACTTCCATTTTTGCTTTCCAGGTACGCTATTAATATAAAATAATGCATAAATAGGTTCATATGTACTTGTAAATAAACCTGTATTAAAGCATGCTAATTTATCATCTTCATAAATAATTCTTTTTTTCTCCTCAGGATCGACTTCCTTGTCATATTCATCTTTGAGCTTTAAAAATGTATGAGCAGATAAATATACTTTTGCTTTCTCGTAGATCTCGCGATACCTGATCCTTTTCTCTGCAACCCATAAGGCTTCGAATTCTGCCAGGTATTCTCCTTTATACAGGGACAGAAGCTTTTTTGCCAGTTCCCTTGTACTCTGATTTTTGAATTCCTCGTATGTTCTTTCAAAAAGATCGCTGTCGCACTCGATTTCCTCCCGTATGACAAAATAGCGGTTATCGTGGTAAATGACCGACTCCACTATACCGGAGTTTTCAAGATCGTTTTTAAGATGTCTCTGATTCATAGCGATCAGGTTTTAACATTACTGGAATCCCATTCCCACCAAATCGCGTTATATATCTGCTCCTTCGTGGCACCTTTATTCCCTACGTCCAGCAGGTAGGCGAAAAGCTCACGTTCTTTTTGCCTATTGCATCTGGAAATCAGTTTTACGGTAAAGAGGTGCGTACTCGTCAGCCAACGTAAAGTATTTTGCACAGGTTTCAAAGGATTCGTCGAGCCCGTTCATTTTGTCAATAATGCTGTTCTGAGGATCCTTTATGAAGTGAATAATCTGATATCACA
>ENA-OWOZ01001398-OWOZ01001398.1-bioreactor-metagenome-genome-assembly--contig:-NODE-1398-length-22477-cov-3.832857_pt1 | contig 22477 bp, 17 predicted proteins | sample MGYA00238140_ERZ651804 | MGnify/ENA primary metagenome ERZ651804 (study PRJEB26910, sample SAMN07631232) | bioreactor metagenome | isolation source: Switchgrass digestor | place: USA: Dartmouth... | reverse complement strand
CTAATCCTGATGGTACTCCTGAAAAACCTTATAATAACAACCGCTATGGGGATGGTAAACAGGAAAAACAGCGCCACCACCATACTTTTGCTTATTGTGATGAAGAGCATGATGATTGTGTTCAGCACTGCGGGGACAAAGGCGCCCATGATTTGTCTTGACAGCAGCTCAACCTGTTCCACGTCCCTCAATACCTTGGACTGGATTTTTCCCCTTTTCATGTTCTTGTGATACGACATGGAAAGCCGCTGGAGTTTTTCTGCCAGCGAGGTCCTGAGATACGCCTCGACAGATCTTATGGACCTGCTTATATAGCTCTCATACACGGTATGGAGCGGAATGTTCTGCGCAAGGGAAATCACGGCAATTGCCACATAAGGCCAAAGTTCGTTAAGGCTTCGCTCACCGGAATTCGCGGCTATGTTTATCATGGCCGAAGATACCATGGGGATAATCCATACCGGCGAGCTCTTGATTATATAATAGAACGTGGATATGATTAAATTTCTCTCATTTCCTCTGTATAATTTCAATAAAGTTCTGAGCGGACCGTTTTTCAATTCAGGTACCTCACCGATTTAAGCTACGTATAATTCCCGGCAATCCTTAATTATATATCTGCCAGTCGGCAAAATCAATTGACTTCCGGCAAAACTTCGTCGCAGGCCTGGAAAGAAAGGACTGATAATTATTTCCTCCGATTCTTGACAAAAATTGTACCCCTGTTTAAAATAATATATAAAATTATTAGCACTCATCATTCATGAGTGCTAATAACAATGTGACTAAAAAAGTCAAAAATTTCGTTTGGCTCCGCTGCGCCCAATTCCAGCCCATATAAACACCGGGTTTATATGGCGGTCAGACTGTCAGTTTCAATTGGCAAATAATTACTTTTTGAGTATCGTGCATATAATTACCGTGCAAAATAATATAAATTGACCATATAACAACACACAAAAGAATGCCTTCGGCTTAGGAAAAGAAATGTAAGTTTTCATTTACCAGTAATGAAAAAGTACATTTTCACAAAAACTATGCTGGGAGGTGTTTTTTTTGAAAGCGTTGTTTTTGGCTGGGGGTTTGGGTACGCGACTAAGACCTATAACGAATTATTTGCCCAAACCTATGGTACCTATACTGGGGAAACCATTGCTGGAGAGAAATATAGAGAACCTGAAAAGGCATGGTATTGATGAGATAGTACTGAGCACATGCTATAAACCTCACAAAATCGAGCAACATTTTGGCGACGGAAGCAAACTGGGCGTAAAAATCAGCTATATATGTGAAGATGAACCCCTGGGTACTGCCGGTGCGATAAAGAATGCTGAAAAATTTTTCAATGATACATTTCTTGTGTTCAATGCGGATATCTTAAGTGATATAGATATCTCAAGAATGATTCGCTACCACAGGGAAAAGGGCGCACTTGCCACAATAGCCGTAACAAGGGTTGACAATCCTTCGGCCTATGGCGTGATTGAGCATGATGAGAATGATTTCATCACTGCTTTCAAGGAAAAGCCAAAACCCCATGAAAGCAGCTCAAATTTAATCAATGCAGGCGTATATATTTTTGAACCTGAACTTTTGAAAGAGATACCCACCGGAAGGGCTGTTTCCATAGAGCGGGAAACCTATCCCCTTCTGCTTGAAAAAGGCTACAAAATAGCCATTTATGACGGATGTTCCTACTGGCTCGATCTGGGTACGCCTGAAAAATACCTGAAGGCCCATAAGGACATCCTCAAAGGACTACTGCCGATTATGAGCCATGACTTCAACAAGGAGGAACAGTATATCAGCAAAACGGCGAGAATAAGCCGTACGGCAAAAATCATCGGTCCCGCCTATATAGGTGACAATGTTGAGATAGATTCCTTTGCGGTCATAGGTCCTGGCACGGTCCTTTGCGACAGCTCACAAGTGGGATCAAATTCAAGAATCATCGGAAGCGTGATCTGGGATCGCGTCAATGTGGGCTATGGAGCGTCTCTCATAAACTCTGTGGTCATGTCCAACTGCAGGGTTGACAGGTACATGACCAGAACCAATGCCATCCTGGCAGGTGATATAAGTCATACCATGGCCCTTGTATAAGGAAAAAGAGAGAAAGAAAGAAAATAAACATCCGGAGGTTTTAAATGACTGCCAACAAGAAACGCAACATTGCTTTTTTAAGTACCTATCCTTCAAGGGAATGCGGACTTGCGACCTTTACCCAGGACCTGATAAGGGAGCTCGACAAGATCTCCCTTTTAAACAACCCAAAGGTCATAGCGGTAAGCGACAGGGAATATACCTACTGCGACAGGGTCATCATGGAGCTCAGCCAGCACGACAGGAAAAGCTATACTGAGACGGCAAAGGCAATCAACAACTCTGATATAGAATTGCTCGTCATAGAGCACGAGTACGGTATATTCGGAGGAGAATCAGGAGAATATCTCCTCGACCTTGTCGGCAATTTGGAGATTCCCTTCATAACAACATTCCATACAGTCCTGCCCAATCCTTTGGATAAACAGAGGGAGATACTCAAAATACTCGGCGGGAAGAGCGCCAAGGTCGTAACCATGGCAAAAAACACAATCCCCATCCTTGAAAATGTTTATGACATCCCTCCTTCCAAAATTGAAATGATACACCACGGTGTGCCTTTCAGGATCCTTGCCTCACGGGAAAAACTCAAGGAGCAGAACGGCCTTAAGGATCGTTTCGTTATAAGCACTTTCGGCCTGCTCAGCCCCGGCAAGGGTTTGGAATACGGCCTTGAAGCCATCGCCAAAGTAACAGAAAAGCATAAGAATATAATCTATTTCATCCTCGGCCAGACCCATCCCTCAATAAAGGCAAAATGGGGCGAAAGCTACAGGGAAAAACTGCTTGAACTGGTGCATGAGTACAGGATAGAGGATTATGTCCGGTTTGTGAACAAATATCTGACCAAGGACGAGATAATCACTTACCTCAGGATGTCTGACATTTATATGACTCCCTACCTTGGCAGGGACCAGGCAGTGAGCGGAACCCTGGCATACGCTGTAGGTTATGGCCGTGTAGTTGTATCTACCCCGTACAACTACGCAAAGGAGATGCTGGCTGAAGGAAGGGGCCTCCTTGCCGAATTCCAGGATGCCAATTCACTTGCGGAAAAAATACTTTACGTCCTGGATAATCCCGAAGCCAAAAAGGAAATGGAAAAACGCACCCAGAGACTTGGCAGGACAATGTTCTGGGGAAAGGTGGCAAAAGACTATACCAGACTTTTCATAAATACCCTCGAAGAAAAGAAAATTTCTGACATCAAGGTGGTATGAATAATTATGAAGAAACTTGCCGTTCCCGACAGCGCTATATCCGAAGATGCTGCATCCGGCAATGTCATTTCCTTTGACGCTCTGCCAGACAGGACGTTCAAGGATGACTACATATTCCTATTGACCGATGATACAGGAATGATGCAGCATTCAAAATATTCAATACCCGATCCGAGACACGGGTATACAACGGACGACAACGCAAGGGCTCTTATCATGGCCCTCATGCTGTATTGCAGGTACAGGAAGAAAAAATACACCAACCTGGCTTACCGGTATTCATCGTTCTTATTGAATGCGCAGAACGAGTTCGGCAAATTCAGGAACTTCATGGGCCATGACAGGAGATGGCTTGAGGAGGAAGGCTCCGAAGACTGTTTCGGAAGGTGCATCTGGGCGTTGGGTTACGCCCTGGACTGCAAATATACCCCGCCTGGAATAAAAAACGGGCTCCAGTATCTGATGGAACGGGCCTTTCCCAATGTGCCCGAAATAAATTCGATCAGGGCCAAGGCATATTCCATACTGGGGCTCAGCCACCTAAAAAGTGAAACGGCAAAAAACTTTGTTTATGAACTGGCCATGTCCCTCCTGGGACAGTATGAGGAAAACAGGGACAATGAATGGAAATGGTTTGAGAGCATTGTCACATACTGTAATTTCGTTCTCCCCTGGTCGCTTATCGCGGCATACAGGGTGACAGGCGAAAAACGCCTGCTTGAAGCGGCTGAAGAAAGCCTTGGATTTATATCCGGCATAACCCTTAAGGAAGACTATTTCAAGCCTGTGGGGTGCAAGGGCTGGCTTCAGAAAGGCAAGGAGCCCGCAGAATATGACGAGCAGCCAGTTGAAGCCTGTGAAGGCGTACTTGCCTTTCTCGCCGCATATGAAGCGACAGACAAAAGGGAATACCTTTATAACGCAAAAAAATGCCATGCCTGGTATGAAGGTTACAACTCCAAAGGCATCAGCCTCATTGACAAGAAAACCGGTGGCTGTTATGACGGCCTGACCCAGGATGGGGTAAACCTCAACATGGGCGCCGAGAGCATTATTTCATATGTAATTTCCTACCTGAATATATCGAGTGCGAAAATCCTTTAATCGCTGACAAGGCAGTATTTGTCTGCCCTGCCCGCAGGGGTGATGGAAATTGAAAAATTGCCTGTTGTCAATTGATTGGGATTATTTTGTACATACCAGAGGAATATTCTGGGGCTCATACACAGAAAATCCAAGAAACATAATTGATATATGGTACAGGCGGTACATAAAAGAAAAATCACAGGGAAAGGATCTTCATGAATTTTTCCGCCTTTGCGGCACAAATACTTTCTGGAAAAAAATAAATGAACATTTCATATTTTCCAAGACAGCAAAGGCTTATATCTCGGATTCCCATGCCCTGTCCTATGACATAGCCAAAAAACACCAATGCGATGTTGTTTACCTTTTCGATGCCCACGCCGATTTAGGCTATGGAGGACTTACATCCCTTGATTTTGAAGTAAACTGCGCCAACTGGCTGGGCAAGCTGCTGAAAGACAGGATCGCAGACGAGGCCAATATCATTTACAGCCCGTTCACATCTGAAAAACCTGAATATTTCAGGTCCATCAACGAGGCCTTTAACGTCAGATACCTGAAGTTCAGTGATTTAGGCCGAAAAATCAGGGTTTCTGTCGTACATATATGCAGGTCTGGGGCATGGACACCGCCATGGTTTGACGAGAAATTCTTCCAGTTTGTTAAAAATTCAGGCATGGAACATATGATAGTAAACTGCCCGGAAAGAAAGTGGGATGTTGAAAACCTGAACCTGTCAGATCAGATTTTCTATTCAATGGCATAATGTGTTAATAATGTGAAACAATTGTTGACAATCATACAAACAATATTTATAATACTTAATATGAAATAATAACCATCGAATGATAATACTTACAGTTCAATCTGTATGCAATTCAGACTTATATATAACTAAAGGTGCATGCACAAATTAGGGGGGAATATTGGGAGCCTGCATATATGCGGTAAGATTTCGGTCGGTCTTGCTGCTTGCAGGCTCGTCGGCTCGAATCAGACATTTTATCTGCTAATTCTCCTATCTGTCCAATATTCCCTTAAAAATGCCCCCTGTATTCACGCCGGCAAAATTATTTTCCATGATGTTCAGGATTCGCGTCTTATCAATATCCCTGCTGCAATCAGCAATACACCTGCCGCCAGTGGGACCTGAAGCGGTATTCCACCGGTCTTGGGGAGGATAATGTCCTGGACATCGGCAGTTCCTCCCCTGTCAGGGAGATCATGGTCGGGTATGTGTTCATCGGGCTTGATCCCATCGGCTCCGCTTCCTTCATATGTCTGTTCATCGGGAGATTGTCCGCCGGGTGTTTCACCGGGTTCAGGTTCATCAAGGCCGGGTTCTTCAGAATCAGGCTCTTCCGGTAATTCCGGGTTTTCTGGCTCTTCCCCGGGATCGGGATCTGTTGTGCCCGGACCATCCCCGCCTCCTCCGTCGTCGCCCGGACCGCCAGGCTCGCTGGCAAGTTCCGCTGCGACTGTAAGAACTACATCGAGGGAAAGGTTCATGTATTCATTTCCTGCCTCAGGGTCCATTGAGAGGGTAAAGCAAAAGGTATGCGCCTCCCCGGCGCCTATCCTGGTTTTATCCTGCAGGGGTTTATCTGTGAGATCGGCAAAACTGTATATGTTGTCCCGGTTATCCCTTACCACTCTCAAAGTCAGCACATCGCTGAGCTTAGGTGCTTCGGGATTTTCTTCAAATTCAAGCCCCACCGTATAATATGCTGCCTTAAGACTCCTGTTTTTTATCCTGAGGGTGTATGAATTGCTCCAGCCCGGATAAATATTGTCCTCATTGAACAATTTAAAGCCTGAAAGCCCTTCTTTGGGTATTTCAATGCCGTTATCGTCAAGCAGGGTAAAGTCCAGTCCATCATTCGGGCCATAAGGTCCCGGATTCACCCATGCATAGGATACGCTGGTGATGAGAAAAATTCCGGCTACAATAAGGGCCAGTGATATAGTCTTCCTTATCTTCATCTTCATTATCCGGAAATCCCCTTTCAATAAGGATACGGAAAGGCATTATTCCAGATATATTTTATTTAATACCTGTTGGTGCATCATCCTTCTTTCTGTTATTTTTGGGTACTACGAAAGGAACAGTCCATATAGTAAAAAAGTATACCTTTATGCCATAAAGTATACTTTTCCAGCCTTATATGCATTTGGGCCTATTATTTGAAAAGCGTTACATATTTAAGGATTCCAGAAGGTTTTTTGTCTCTTCCGAAATGCCGCTGTTTTCCTTCCCCTCAATGTGCCTGTTGCCGGCGTCCCAGAAATACAGCTCTCTTTCATGTACCACATAGAACCTGTTTATCTTGTTATGGTCCTCGCTGTACCTGTAGATTATGGGTTTTTCCACCTCATCGGATATCCGGACCAGGTCTTCAATGGAGTTTACCTCATACCTGTACTCAAAAGATTCATCTATCTCGCTTTTAAGGGCCACCATCCTGTCGCCGTGCCTGTTGAATACACTTTTTAATAATTTCTCACGGGGATCCGTCTCAACACCCCTTGTAAATACAAGGATATACACCAATGCAATCAGTAAAAGGACATCTGCCGCAATCAGGGAATATACCCTGGTATAGTCAACCGGAACAGGAACCTGGACGGTTTTTTCAATTGACATGGGTTTTTCCTGCTCCAAAGTACCCTCGATATTGAAATAATTTACGTTCAATGGGACTATCATCCTGGGGGAGAGTGTATCTTCCACGATTCCCTCTTCCGATACGGCTTTTGTACTTATGTTCATATATATGGTCATTTTTGTCTGGGCATTTATTCCGGATTCATCAGAAATAACCTTCACAAAATCATTATACTGGTATAGCGGAATATCAACACTTTGAAAAATGTTTAACCTTTGGCTTTGGGTCTTTTCAAAACTTGTTTTCGGCTGCAGTATAAAGGTCCGTTTCCATATAGTGACCTGGGAATCCTGCTGCGTGGAGTAACATTCCACATCGGCCAGTATCTCATAACTTCCGGAAATATCGGCCTTTTGCGGGCTGTTGTATTCATAACTGCATTTGATGCCTATGTAGTCCACATATTGGGTAATTGCCATTTTCCCTTTTTCCAGTATTCTTTCTTCATACAGGGAATTGGGTTTCAGGTATACTTCATAGGAAATATCAGCCTTGTTGTTGGCTGAAAATGTGGTTATGACCTGATTTTCATATTTTGTTACGGCCAATTCGCTAATAAAGGCATAGGTAGAAACTAATACAAGTATACCGGTTACAATCAGAATAACCAAACGATGTATTCTGTTTAACTTCATGGCACAAATCCTCTCTCGAAGTATTATGAGATAAACTTGCAATGATAAAATAATTATACATTATTCAAGGCATTTCCCAGCATTTATGATAAAAATGTTCTATTTTACGTTACGACAAAAAAACCCCCCTGAGCAATCACTCAAGGGGGGAGGAATGTTATTGTCCAATTATTTTACAGCTTGCTCGTAGTCCAGTCTGCCGACAAATTTAATTCCTGCGTATTCTGTATCAGAATCATCTATGCCATTATCCTTTATATTTTCATCAACTTGGAACTTAAACTCAATCTGAACATGTTCTTCCTTATCCAATACTATATTCAGGCCCGTCAACCAACTTTCAAAACCTCGTCCCGTCATGTCGCTCAATGTCTTAACACTCCTGGGAATTTCATACCTTCTGTTTTTATATGTTATATGACCGGATACTACTTCAATTTTGTCTGCGCCCAAATTATCCCATCCTGCATCTTTTTCTGTCTTGAACTCCACGTCTTTCAATTTTGCCGGTATAGTTCCCGTGTTCTTAATTTTTGCGTCTACAATAAAGTGAGCTCCCGGATACAGATTACTGATGCATATCTCTGCGTCATCTTCTTCAAATTTCTGTGTTTCAACGTTAATTACATTGCTTTCGGGAGTAACGCTTCCTCTGACAAAATCGACATCCAGTATACCTGTCCTGACTGTGCCGTTAATTTTAAGTGTGTCTGTCCAGTAAGCATAACCTGCACCTATCAGCATTACTGCCAGGGCAAGAGCAAGCGCCAGAAATTTTGTTTTCTTCATAACCTTTACCTCTCCTTTTTCTTTTTTTATGTAGTGACTTCCAATGCTTTCATTATATTTTTTCTCCCATGCCCGGACATCGCAAATAAGTCTACATTTTCCTTATATCAATGTAGACCTTCCATAATACCAAAGGTCAATGATATGGTACTTAAGTAGTATGGGAGAAACATCAGAATTCCAGCTCATCCGGTGGAATATTGTCTCTGCTTTTTAGTAGAAGTGTCGGCCAGCCGATTTTGGGTATGACCTGCGTGATCTTGCCCCTTATTTGTTCAGTTCTGACAAGTTCCGGATCAGGTTCAGAGTTATTATCCCCTTTGGTCCGGTAATACAGCCCATCCTCTTTGCTGAGAATTTCTACAACCCTGTGGCATATGAGTATGTTGTCCTTACGGAACTGAATTATGTCTCCCACTTTGATATCTTCAATGTCAGACATATTTTGTACTTTTTTGACCAGGATCATATCTCCTGGTTTTATAAAAGGTTCCATACTTCCTGTCGCAATCACGGATGGATATATTGGGAAAACCCCGGATGCGAACCATACTATCCCTATTGAAAGGATACATGTAACCGCCCATCCGATGATGCTTTCATTATCCTGTTTGCTTTTCCTGACCAATCCCGCTTCCCTTAAATAAATATCCTGCATCCAGATAAATGAGAAAACAGGGCACATAATTCCCACCAGCGCCGCTGTTATCCATTTCAGATCGGGCAGGACCGGAGAAACATAATTCACTGCTTCAAACACTCCCAGGTATAATAGCGAAGCAGAAGTACCACCAATCTGGCTTAAGTAAGTTGCCATCAAATTACGGGAAAATTCCGGCAAAAAGAACTGGGCCATGAACTGTACCAGTTTTTGGAGGTCTGTCAGTCCTGAATACCTGGTAATGTTGAAATTCGTGAGTGTAAAAAAAAGAGCGGTAATAATCAGAACAAAATAGTTTTCCTTTCTTGCCCCATGCCTTGCAATATGGTTTCTTACCCACTCTCTTCCAATTAGAACAGGTCCAAACGTCAGCACATTTCTTAATATTCCAGAAAGCGCGGTGTTAAAGGGATTTTTCCCAAATCCCTCAAACAGGCCGAGGCAGAACCAGAGCGCTATATGTATGAAAGCAAAAAGGAAGGCCCGGTAATATATGTCGCTCCTGTGCCTTATCTTGGCCTCGGGTCTTATTTTTGGCAGTCGCCGGACTATAACAATCATCATGGACCAGAAAAACAGTCTGCATATTTCGCCATATGGGCTTCTGCCCATAAAGGAAAACAGTGATAGGTTATCACATAAGTAATAACCTATCACCAGTACTGTCAAGAGTAAACATGAGGTTTTTGACCGTTCCGTGGGTAAATATCTTCTCATAATGCAGCCCTGCATCATTCTGTTTCAGAATTATCGTGATTTTCAGACATTTCTTCATTATTTGCTTGCTCTATGTCAGGTCCAGCTTCCGCGTCATCATCAGCTTTTCCTGTATCTTGGCTTACGTCTTCAGCTGTTTCATTGTTACCGGTATTGCCTTGCTTGCTCTCCTCATGATTCTCATCATCTTCTGAAGTTAAAGCTCCAGTTTCTTCAGTTTTGGCTATACCTCTGTTTTGCCCTTCATTATTTTTTATGTCCTCTGCTTCCTTTGCTTTGTCTTCATTTTTCTCATCAGTTGGCTCATTTTTTATCTCGGTATTTTCTTTATCATCTGGTTTTCCTGTTATATCTGATTTAAGCTGTTCTGTATTTACTGGCTTGTTTTCTGTTATATTTTTATCCTGCCCAATGGAATCCTTATCCTCAAAATTGCTTACTGCAATAGTATCGCCTGTTGTCACATCAGCAGCTAAAGTTTTGTTGGAAACCACATTGATATTTACTTTCACACAATGCTTTGCCTCGCTTTCGCTGCCAACAGAGTACCTGAACTCAACCGTGAAATTATTGCCGAATTCATCGGCAAGTTTTTTTATTTGCAGATTGGTTGACAGTTTTACTTCCTCCGCAGGCCTGATTTCCTTTTTATTTTCATTTCCGATCTCCCGGCTTGCATTTCCCCTTGCTATTATTTCCTTTACATATACATTGTCTGAACCGATGTTCAATACCTTGATCTTCAGTGAGGTACCATTGTTTTTGGGTTCAATCGTAAGATCAAGTTCCCTGACATAGGGATCACAATCGAAGGATCCCGGACCATTGTGGATCTCATAGCCTGATATGACAAGGGGATCATCCACCGTCTTAGGTGGATTTACAACTTTTAGCCTCGCAATAATTCCAAGACTGTCGCTCCAATGTCCATAGCTTACTCCCGCTGCGCTTATGAACAAAATCATCAATGTTAACAGGACTTTTGGAAATTTTAATCTTTTCATGCACGAGCACCTCATCTCGATATATTCAGGCATTAAGGCTGAAATAGTTACAGGCAAGGAGAGCAGCTTCTGTTCTGCGCTCCAGTCCCAGCTTTTCCAATATCGCGCTTACATGCTTCTTGACAGTATGTTCGGAAATAAACAGTTCATCGGCAATCTGCAGGTTGCTGTAACCTTTCCCGAGCAGCTTTAACACTTCCAGTTCCCTTTCTGTAAGCTCATCCAGTTGCTGGTTATCGTCTGGGCATTCCCTGCTTTCTAAAATGTCAGAATCATAAAACTTCTTTCCCCGGTTGACTGCTTTGAAAGCATAAATCAGGTCTTCAGTAATTGCAGCCTTTAGGAGGTATCCGTCCACATCCATTTTCCTGGCCCTTTCAAAGTCTGTCTTTCTTGAAGATGAGGTAAATACTATGAACTTTGAATTTATTTTTTTGTTTTTCGCTTTATTGACAATCTCCAGTCCGTCTTCCTTACCAAGGTACAGATCCAGGATGGTAACCTCGGGTCTGTCCTTCTGAAGGATTGACATGGCTTCCTCGACACTGGAGGCTTCCCGTATTTCCTCTACGTCCTTTTCAAAATTAAGGGCAGATATCAGACCTTTACGCACCAACGGATGATCGTCAACAACCAACACTTTCATATAACTCCTCCTTCTGGGTTTTCAGCCTTACAGGTATTCTCAGATTGATCGAAGTGCCCTTTCCTGTTTCACTCAAGATCTGGAGATTCCCGTTCAATGAATCCGCAAGTGTTTTTATATTCCTGATCCCTAACCCCTGTCTGCCTGTATCCTTCAGAATATCCTGGCTAAAGCCTGTGCCATTGTCAGAAATCTTAAGAATCGCATCATCCCTGAGTATATTAAGCTGGATGGATATGTTATCTGCCTTTCCATGCCTGACTGCATTTCCTATCCCTTCGCTCAGTATCCTGTAAAAAGCTTTCTTCTGCTCCGCAGTTATTAACTCAAGATTTCCCTTTATTTCAAAATCAATTTCCGTACCGTGATACTTTCTTGTTCTTTTAATTAATTTATATACATCGTCCAGGAAATTATTTATTCCGTTTTTCTTCCAGCTGTATCCGTAAATCGTTGTCCTCAGGTCATTCATGGCGCTGTTCAGGGATGCCTGGATTGAATCAAGTTCATATGCTATTTTTTTCGCGCTTAAATCTTCAACTTTCCTTTTCAGTCCGAATATCCCGCAGGATATGGCAAACAGCTTCTGAAGCACACCGTCATGTATTTCGTTGGCTATCCTGTTCTGCTCCTCATTCACGGCAAGATCCCTGTTAATTCTTTCAAGAAGGAAGTTTTCAAGCGTTATGGATGCGAGTTCTGACAAGAAGGTAAGCTGGTCCTCGATATCCATGTCCTCTACCGCATTCTCACAAGTTTCTCTTTCTGCGCCCAGCCAGCCATGAACCTTACACTGGCAGAAAACAGGGACAAGCACAATCTTCCTTTTGTCAATTTCCAGGGTAATAGGTGTTTTAAGTTGGGTTATATTTTCAGCTTCCTTTTCCAGCTTTTCCTTCATTTCCTCCGGATCTACTTTACCGGGTTCATGGAATATAATCTCTTTTTTTCCTTCCCTGTTCCGTATATAAAACACTGTCAGGGACTTAGTGATTTTTTTTGTATATTCCAGTATGGTGTTTATAAGGTTTTCCCTGTCCTTACGGGTTGTCATGAGATGTACAGCCTGGTAGAGTTCCATTATGTGGTCCACTGATTTTTTTATTTTCCGGTTGGCTTCCTTAAGTGCTTCGTTATTTGACTGGACTTTGCCGTAAAAGCCCGACAGTATCTGTACCGCCCCAGTAATCAGAATAAGGCTCAGTATAAGATTGGAGTTATCGTTTACCATATTCATGAAGCTTGCATCAGGGGCAAGCATCCTGCAGGAAACATAGGTTGAGAAAAACAGGTATATCATAAGGTTTATCCAGCAATATATTTTTCTCTTCAAGACCACGCTCGCTATTATTATGGTATTCAGCGAATACCAGATATACGGGCTGTTAAAACCCCCTGAAGGGATGAGAATCGAAACGTTGAAGACAACCTCTGTCATTATCAGGCCAGCAACGACTTTGCTGTTTCCGAGGAAATGTCTGTAGAGATAATTCAGCAATACTGCCGATACGCCGATACATCCTGCGACGATCAGTTTGTGCGGGATGGAATGAGCCGGGTTACCAGCCAGAAAGAATACTGATATCATCACTAACGTACTGTATCTGTACAGGTATAAAAAATCAATGAGCTCCGGCTTTCCATTCGTTCTGAAAATTTTGGCCATCAAGGCTACCACCGTCATACCTTATTTCCTTATCCAAAGATATAAAAAAGCCTGCTAACTATGTATAACAGGCCGGTTGCACCACTCACTCCTCATATACCAGGTGCCCATCGTACGGTATATGATTCATCGTATTCCTTATTATCCAGATTTATTCCATCAGGATTATTGACTTTTTTAAGGAAGTTTAAACTGGTCAGCTGTTTATTTTGATAAAATTTATGGCTGCGATATTTTCAACATTACGAAATCATTATATGTTTGAAAGTCAACCTGTTTCAAGAAATGAGAATTGTCAATGGCTGAAATGCTTTTATATAAAGGCTTTTATACGTTAATTTATTTTTCCATATTTCCGTCTTCATTTCCTTTTGGTTTTTACAAGATATTCGACAGGATACAAATAAGCGAATAAGGGTATTTTGTTAAATTATGATAAAACTAAAGACGCAAAATGATAATAAGCCGGCAGATAATCTTTCCTGCCGGCTAAATAATGCTTGTTGTTATAGTCTGTCCAGTATTTTACGCTTTTTTCTCTGAAGGAGAATATTTGTACAAAAATGATATTCCTATACCCAGCAATACCCAGAATACCGGCGCCACAGAGACCGTGCTGTCATTGAACAACGCCGCTGTACAGTAGCCAACCACACCGCAGAGTATGGATGCTCCTATCGATTTTTCGGCATTCCCGACATCCTTAACCCATACAAGGAATCCTTTGATGATATACCAACCCAGGAAAACAAGCATGGCAATCAATGATATTACGCCTGTGTTAATCCCCATCTGCAGATACCAGTTGTGGGGTTTGTCCACGATAATTGTCGCGTTGTCCATGAAGTTTATTTTCGCAGTGATTTCTTTCTGTGGGAAGTATATAACGTATGTATCAGGACCGTGACCCAAAATAAGTGTTTTTTTCAGCATAGGTATGCTTCTTGACCATATGTAACCCCTGCTGCTCGCAAACATCTCCATGCCTATAAAACCAAAAGTTTCAGGTTCTTCGATTTCGTTTATTGCAACTGCATTGTTAACTTCAATATATAACTGATTGTCTTTGACCATAATGGGTATTGGAATATTTTCCCAGACTATGTCGAATCTATCGGCTTTTTTTATCCTAACATTGTATAGCGCATATTTCTCATCTTTAAATTGATATTTCTCACCGTCAAACTCCCAGTCAAGTAGTTCTCCATTGCTTCCTGTAAACAGCAAAGTTCCGCGATTATGCGTAACCGTGAATGATTCTGACTCAGTTTTGATTGTCAGGGATACGCCATTAATATCGATAGTTTCAATCCGTTTTGCAGGGTAATTACCTCCAACTTTACCTGATACGTCTTTGCTGATATCATATCTTATCGCTGAAGGCAATGTGTTTTTGGCCTCTTCTACAATCAATCCTCCGGATGTTATATCCATCGCAGTATATATCCCTGATAGGACAATTGTCAAAGCAAGTGTATATGGCCAAAGTTTTATTATCTTCTTTCTAAAAATAACCACAAAGATAATCCCTGCTGCAAAGCTTCCAAGAAGAGCAGCTCTGGACAGGCTTCCGATCAGTAAAATAAATGTAAAAGATACGAATATCATACCTATCAAGGTCTTCCATATTCCTTTCCCTGCCCAGTTATAGTAAAGTGCCACAGCAACGGGAAATAAGAGTGCTGAATATGATCCCGCATAATTTGGGTTATAAACTGTGGTATACATTATTTTCATGTCGCCGAATACAAATCTCAGACTATCAATACTGTCTTCGTATATTTTAGGCATGATCAGTTTTCTGCCAATCTCAGTCTTGAAAAAATCAGCGTCATAAAACTGTGTCAAGCCAAGTACAGTCATAATCACGCAGCTTACAAAAAGTGAGATAAGTACAGGTCTGACCATCTTCTCATCCCTTACGGCGAGCGCAGCCGATAATGCAAAAATCACATATCCCAGCAAAACCAGCGCACCTTCAAAACGGTCAACAAACCCGTTGAACGCAACATCCCTGTATTCAGAAAATATTGATGACAATACCACCATCATGGCATATATGAAAAGAGGTGCAAACATCTTTCTAAAAGACAGTTTATATTTAATCAACGAATAAACTACCAGAATAAGAAGCAAAGCCGAACACAGGATAATATACTGGGATTTCCAGTAACTGAAGAAATCAGGATGCGTATCGTTCCCTGACCATGTAAGTTTCATGATACCGTCAAGTGGGACAACTTTCATGTATACTATCAAAGGTATGACACTTACCACGAAAGATAAAATGATTACTGCCAAAAGATTTCTTGTTTCAGTACTACTACTATATAATTTCCTTCCTTTCATAGCCTGAACCCCATAAAACCATATTGGTAGACTTTTCAATAGTAAGGTATCGTAAATTATAATAAATGTCAAATACTATATTTTCAGGAATTGGCATATGAAATGATTTCTCATCAGGGACAACAATAGAGAAGCCGGGAGAAACTCTCCCGGCTTCTCATTTTACGATCTGACTAGTTATCAGATATTAGAGTGCTTTGTCTTCAACCTTCGAGTGCTTTGTCTTCAACCTTCAGATCCTTGGATACATTACCCTTCGAATCTTCGATGTTGAGTACCTGTCTGACGGTTACCTTGCTGCCCAGTTCTTTTTCAAGTTGCAGGGTCAGTACCTTATCAGACAGTACCGTACCATCTGTATCCCAGGAGATACCGGTTACGGTATTACCGTCAACAGTGAAGGTGTACTTGGATACTGTGTCTTTCTTGATTTCCTCAGTGAATGTGATAACAAGAGCCTTAGTTCCACTCTTAGCTACAGAAGCAATCTCAGCAGGGATCTTGTCGATGGCAGCTTGGTTTGAACCAGCTTCGAGCTTGATACCAAAGGCGTTTTCACTCTTGATTGCACTTTCGGAAGCTATAACACTAACGTATACATCTTTGTTCTTATACTTACCTGTAGTATCGAGCTCTACGCCGTCAGCAAGAGTATAGGTCAATACTCCCTTGCCATCAACATTCTCGAAGATAACGCCTGCAGTGGCGATGACTTCTTTGGAGTTTTCTTCTTTTTCGTAGAAGACTTCGAAGTCATCTTTGTCGAATTTATTCAGTGCATCTGAGAGTTTCACTACCAGTGTTGTCTTGTTGACAGCTTCTACACTTTCGATTGTGATTCCACCTACAAACGGTGTGCAGACAACTGTAGTGCTCAGCTTGGAGTAGTTACCAGCAGCATCTCTTACTCTACCAACGGTGATTTCGATCTTACCACTAACGTTAACAATCTCATCAAGTTTTATCTTTTCAGCATTCTTGAAGTTGAGGAGTACTGCTTTGCCTCCGTCAGTTACAGATGCGGTAACCTTATCATCTGACAGATATGTTGTTCCTACGGCATAATTGCCAAGGTTCAGGATATCGTCAGAATTCATTACTTCGCTGAAGCTGATCTTAACGATCTTAGCATCTTTATAAATTACACCGGTTGTTGTAACTTCAGGGCGAGTTGTGTCAGTTACAGTAACAGGTACTGAAACTTTATCGATCTCGTTGCCGGCTTTATCCTTAACACCTTCGATTACTACAGTGTAAGTTGAACCAGGCAGAGCCTTATTGAATTCGATTGTTACCTTGTCATTATCGACCTTGAAACCCTCATCCTCAATGCTGTATTCATCAGCAAGCTTATCACCAGATGCATCGAGGAATGTGTAGTTCTCTTTTACAGATTCGATGCCTTCATTGAAGGTAATAACTATCTTCTTGTCGGTCTCAGCCTTGATGTCTTTTACATAAGGTTTCTCTCTGTCAACCGTTACGTTGATAGGCAGATTCTTGATTTCTGCGTTCTTATTGTTCCAGCCATCTTTTACAACGTTCTCTTTAATTGTCAGGTAAGCTGTACCACTGGGCAGTTTGTTATCTTTGAAGTCAAGTTTCAGCTTAGCGCCCTCTACAGTTACACCTGAAGGAACGTTGTTGCTGTTGGTGTGGTAAATCAGAGCTTTATTCTGAATTTCATCTATCGCAGAAATAACCAGCTGAATATCTTCGTTAAACACGAGGATTACTTCTTCAGGTGAAGCTTTCTCTACGCTTACTACCTCAGGAGCAGCTTCATCCTTGACAGCAGTGAAGTACAGAGTCTGGCTCAAGGATTTGTAAGGAACGTAGTCTTCAACACCTGAAATTACAACTTTGTGTTCACCGGTAGGAATTGTTGTATACAGTTTAATGCTCACACTATAATCATCAATTGCTTCTATTTTTGCGATAAAGTAACGGCCATCGTCTACCTTGTAGGTACCAGTTGTAGCTTTAATAGGCTCTGAGAAGATTACCTTGAAGGTATCAGGGCCAGTCTGAACGACTGATACAGCTTCAGGAATGGTTACGTCAAATGCTGTTCCGGACAGCTGGGTGTCTTCCTTAATACCAACTCCAGCTTTTACAGTAACCTTGAATTCCTGCTGATTTTCCAATGCATTTTCAAGAAGGATGATTACAGATTTACCGTCAGAGTTGAGTTTAACACTCTTAATTACTTTACTTTCAACTGCTTCAACTGCATAGTTATCTTTGTTTTCAGCAGCATCTTTATTGAGTGCAGCATTGAAGGTTACAACGATTTCCTTAAGGCTGGGAGCTTTAGCATCGAGAGCTTTCAATTCAGTTACAGGAGCTACAAATCCAGCCTCGATAGCTTTCTCCCTGTCAACGTCGCCGGACTCGATAAGAGCTTCGATGAATCTCTTGCCGTCGGCATTTACACCTTTCATAGCTGCACTGTAAAGGATAGCAGCGCAGTCATCACGGAGAAGCTGATCCTTTGTTACATACTGAACAGCCTGGCCTGCTGATAAGAATTTAGCATCCTGATTAGCTATATCAGCAGCATTGTTAGTGGTAGCGTCTTTATAGCCCATTGATTTGAGAAGGAATGTGAGGAACTGTGCTCCGCTCATAGGTGCCATAGGAGCGAATTTAACTTTGGGCAGTATTGTTGCGTCAACACCAATGGTCATGCCGGTTTTTACTGCGTACGCAACATACTTCGGGCCGTTTCCATTCCAGCCAGGAATGTCATCGGCGTCAACTACATCTGCGAGGATTTCTGCGACTTCCTCGTCAGTCAGTGCAAATGCATCGTCTTCTTTACCGGCAGCTCTGATTGCGAATGCAATACCCTGGATTCTGTTCAGGCTGCCCTCAAGATTGAGCTCAGCATCTGTTGTGCCGGCGATCAACCCAATTTTCTGAAGCTTTCTTGCTTCTTCCAAATGGGAAGCCTCGGCGAGTGCAGGAACCATCATTGTAGCGAGCATTGCAACTGTGATGATCACTGCAAAAACTCTCTTAAGGTTTCTCATGTTGAAAATCCTCCCTTTTGTTATTGGAAGCAGGATACTGAATTTTCAAAGCTGGATTACACCTGCTTCCTTGACTGTAATCCAACTTTGTTTGCTTTATTGATTCAAGATGGAAAGGTCACCCAATCCATCGTGAATTCGTTAAGATTATATCACCCCGAAAATTTAGGGTCAATAATGCCAATATAGGTGTAAACAAAATGTAACCTTTGCCACTTTTTATCCAGATTTATGTCATCTGTATGAAACACATCTATAAATATATCGGTATATGCCGGCCTAAATTAAATATTTTTCGAGTATTTCCATAACTTCATCCCTGCTCTGGGACCTGAATACCTCTGCCCTTATCCTCGAGCATCCCGGAAGACCGTGTATATACCAGCCGATATGCTTGCGCATCTCGGTCACGGCCTTCGTTTTGCCCTTATACCTTTCCATCAGGTCATAATGTCTTTTTATTGTCTCAAGCAATTCCCTGTTGTCCGGCCTGTTAATATATACCCCATTATTGAGGTAGCTAATGATATTTCTGAATATCCAGGGATTTCCCTGGGCCCCCCTGCCTATCATGGCAGCGTCGCAGCCTGTTGTCTCAAACATTCTTACTGCATCCTCAGGGGTCCTGATATCACCGTTTCCTATTACCGGAATGCTCAATTTATTCTTTACCTCTTTTATAACATACAAATCACTATTTCCCGAGTAATACTGATCCCTTGTCCTGCCATGGACAGTTACGGCGCTTGCGCCCTCTTCCTCGCAGATGGCCGCGATTTCTACCGCATTGATGCTTGAAGCGTCCCATCCCTTCCTGATTTTCACGGTAACCGGTTTCTTTGAGGCCTTGACGACTTCCCTGACTATGCTTCTTACCAATTCGGGTTTTTTCATCAGGGCGCAGCCTTCACCGTTTTTAACTATTTTGGGCGCAGGACATCCCATATTTATATCTATTAAATCAATATCCTCTCTATTCGATAATCTGTATGCCGCCTCGGCCATAATTTCCGGTTCGGAACCGAATATCTGGGCGGCAATTGGCCTTTCATCGGGATGCGTCTCGGTAAGTTTCAAGGTCTTTTCATCATTGTAGTGCAAAGCCTTTGCGCTTATCATCTCAGTATAGACGAGCGCCGCTCCCTGCTCCTTGCAAAGTAACCTGAAAGGCAGATCGGTAACCCCCGCCATGGGGGCAAGAAAAATATTTCCCAACAGTTCAAGACTTCCTATCCTCAAAACGCCTTAGCCCTCCATCTTTACATGAGTATATTCTGAACTGCTTTACTGAAATTTATAACCATAATTCGGCAGGTACAGGGATAAAAAAGAAACCTTGCAGGAAAAACCTGAAGGTTCTGATTAGCGTGTAATCATTCTTTGACGGATATAAAACTTAGAACGGAAGATCTTCGTCATCATCACTCAAGGTATAGAAACCGTCTCCGCTGTCAGGCATGTCTGCCTGGAAAGCGTCTGCAGAAACCGCAGGGTTATAGTCAGCACCGCTGTTGTCCCGCTTGCTGTCCGCAAAATAGACATTTTCTACATGGATCTCGTCGCTGTAACGCTTGTTTCCCTGCTGGTCAGTCCATGTATTGTTGCGAAGGTAACCTTCGACCAAAATCTGCTGACCTTTTCTGAAGTACTTTGAAATAAACTCTGCTGTCTGCCTCCATGCTGTAAGCTGAAAGAAGTCGGCAGCCTGCTGTCCTTCCTGAGCCCTGAAGGGCCGGTTGACAGCAATTCTGAAGCGGGTCACAGCAACATTGCTCTGAGTGTATCTTGTTTCGGGATCGGCGACAAGCCTTCCCAGCAAAATGACCTTATTCATTGAAACACCACCTGAAACTGGTTTCTGCAAATATCAAAATAAATTTACTTGTCCTTCCTGATAATCAGATACTTCAGGATACCCTCAGTGATCTTGAAATTTCTTTCAAGCTCTGTCGGGAAATCCGGATTTGCTGAGAAATCCATCAGAACATAATAACCTTCCTTATGGTCCTGGATTTCATAAGCAAGTTTCTTCTTTCCCCATTCCTCAACCTTTTCAAGCTGGCCGTTTTCGGATACAAGGCTGCTGAATTTCTCAACAAGCGCCTTTGTACCCTCTTCATCCAAAGCCGGGGAAATGATATACAAGGTCTCGTACTTATTCATTGACCATGTCACCTCCTTCTGGACTAATCGGCCCTGCATCATATGTGCAGAGCAAGGATCTACGCTTTCATTTCGCAGCTTATTTATCGTATCACATAAACTTGAGTTTGACAACCATAACTAAACAGATAATTTGTTTCCGTGTTTTGCAGGTCCGGCATCGGTTGCGGCGATCTCTTCAATTGCGTTGAGTACAGAGTTAACTCCTTTGCATGAGCTTCCAGGAGTAAAGAGAACCCTGATGGTTTGCAGTATCAGTTTAATATCCAGCAATAACGAATAGTTTCTGATATACATCAGATCATATCTAAGTTTGTCCTCGGGTGAAGTACTGTAATTCCCAAAAATCTGTGCGAATCCCGTAATTCCTGATTTTACGGCAAATCTGTAACTGTATTCGGGCATATCGTGAATAAACTGACTTACGAAAAAAGGTCTTTCAGGTCTTGGCCCTACCAGGCTCATTTCCCCTTTTAATACATTGATTAATTGCGGAAGTTCATCAATCCTCGTTTTTCTCAGAAATCTTCCTATCGGTGTAACCCTCGGATCATTTTCTGTTGATAATACTGGGCCTGTGTCCTCTTCAGCATTGACTTTCATGGTCCTGAATTTCAGAAGCATAAATGACTTGTTGTTCTTTGTGCTTCTTTCCTGTTTATATAAGACAGGGCCTTTGGATGTCAGCTTTATCAGGATCGCCACTATCACAAGCAGGGGACTGACTATAACTAATCCCAAAAAAGAAACTATGATATCAAATAAGCGTTTGACAAAGGCCTGTTCGGTAGTAAGCCCCAAAGTAGGTATCATGAGCGAAGGGGTATCTTCCAATTGCATCAGCTTGGCATTGATGAGCGAAATCTCAACCAAATGCGGAACAACATATATAACCTGCTTTCCCCCCATACAACGTTTGATTATCTCCGCCTTAAGCTCAGCAGGGATATCGGCGCTCATGAATATCTCATCCATTTCATTAAGCCGCCTGAATATGATCTTTTTCTTAGTAATATCCAATACCCATTCTTTTTCTATTTTTTCCTTCTTCAGAAAGCTATGTATTTTATCAATCAAGACTTGAGATGTCACAAGATCATCACATACTATCATTATCTTCTTCTTGCCAAGAAAACGGCGACGCAGACGCAGGAGCGCCAGATTGAATAAACTTAATAAAACAAACTGAATGAAAGGTGCCATTAATAATACTGATCTTGGAAATGAAAATCCCTGGAGCATATAAGTAATGGCTATTATTGTGATACCCAAGAGCGTCCCTACGCTGCCCGAAGACTTTAATATATCAAAGACGCTTTTCCTGTAAAAGGATAAAACTTTGAACATATCCAGATATATAACGGAAGCAACCAAAATATACGGCACTGCGTTTATGAATGGTTTGAAGTTAAACTCGGGAAGTTCTCCGTTAAATTTGATAAGAAATGCAATAATATATGAAATAACTATTAGTACGAGGTCAAATATAAGGATAATGACCTTATAATATCTTCTATCTTCTAAGTTTTCTGATAACGAAACCCATAAGCCTTTGACCCCATAATCTTGGAATAATCAATTATTTCCAGTGCCAGACCATAATCTAAGTTTAAGATTTTTGGCAAGATAAGTCAACAATAATATCCTTTCTCTCAACATGTATAAATTGCAATATTAAATGCCGTGAAAAATTTGGTAAATCCATTGCTTACTGGAATAAATTCTATACATCATACC
>ENA-OWOZ01001377-OWOZ01001377.1-bioreactor-metagenome-genome-assembly--contig:-NODE-1377-length-22806-cov-5.138633_pt1 | contig 22806 bp, 19 predicted proteins | sample MGYA00238140_ERZ651804 | MGnify/ENA primary metagenome ERZ651804 (study PRJEB26910, sample SAMN07631232) | bioreactor metagenome | isolation source: Switchgrass digestor | place: USA: Dartmouth... | reverse complement strand
AAAGGCCGCCCTTAAGGGCTGTGGCCAGCACACCTGTACCAATGGGTTTGGTCAGCACCAGGATGTCCCCTGGAGCAGCCCCGCTGTTTGTTATCAGTTGATCGGGGTGCACAACACCGGTTACAGCCAGCCCGTACTTCGGTTCCTCATCCTCTACCGAGTGTCCCCCTAGGATCACAGCCCCTGCTTCTGCCACCTTGTCACAGCCCCCCTCTAGGATGGCCTTCAGGGTGTCTGCCCCCAGCTTACAAACCGGATAGGCTACCAGATTGAGGGCGGTGACCGGGACCGCTCCCATAGTATAGATATCGCTCAGGGCATTGGCTGCAGCCACCTGCCCGAACATATAGGGGTCGTCCACCACAGGTGTAAAAAAATCCACCGTTTGTACAATGGCTAGGTCCGGCCGTAGCCGGAAAACACCGGCATCATCAGGGACACCAGTTCCGACCAATAGGTCGGGGTGTTCAAATGTTCTGATGCCTGTCAGCAGCTCATCCAGGACACCCGGTCCCAGTTTGGCTGCTCAGCCGGAAAAACGGGCATGGTGTGTCAGCTTGATCTGTTGTTTTGTATTCGCCATACTTCAGCACCTACCTTTATTAGAAGTCAGAGGCCGGAAATCGGATGTCGGAGGCCGAGCAGAGCCGCTTTCTTTTATGTATTATTGTAATACTTCTTATTCTCCTTTGGAATATTTCCTCCTTTCAAAAATTTTTCGTCCTTGAGGACTATATCTGTCAGGCGTTTGATTCCGTCCGCCCAATGGCAACATCTGATATTGGATAACTGCCCGCCACTAAACCATGTTAAAGTACTGGGACAGTACTGGGGCAACAACACCCCAAGTCTTATTAAAATAAGGCACCATAACTGAGGACTCCCAGTTGTTAAACAAGGCAGTGCCCATGCCAAAACTGTATATCAGCGGGGTCAGCATCCCCACAGCAATTACTAAAAACAATCCATTGGCGATTAACCCACCTGCCATCCCCCCTAATCTGTTCACACCGCCCAGCAGCACCAGGTGTGTGATTCTGGTTAATATATTGGCCACTAATCCTAAAATCGCTCCCAGAACTCCGGAGATCAGCCCAAAGATGATAAAGAAAGCAACGAGCTTCACCAGGCTATCCGCCAGGAGTTGGGCCATGGTAACCCCGGAAATCCCTGTCTGCATCGCCTGTACAGGCTCCCAGAGGGATGGGGGGAAAATGGGCAGGCCGCCCACCTCAGGGATACCCTCGGCAGGGCCTCCCGCACAGAAGGGGATAAAGATATTAGTAAGCAGTTTCTTGAGGCCAAGGCTGTCCCCCAGAAAATCTGCCAGCGGTATATAGTAGATGCCGGCTAACCAAACCCCTATCAGTAATCCGGCCAAACTGCAGACCATCGCTATCAGACCGCGGCTGAAACCGCGAAAAGCACCCCAGGCTAAAACAAGAAAGATAATACCATCGACCAAATTCATGCTATCCCCTCCAAAGCAATAACAATTATCAAAGCATGGAAGCTGAGTTAATTGCGAAAACAAGCATAACCTAATTTTGCCAATCTGTCAATGAGGTTATTTCGGCAAATTATTTTTGGCGAACTTTAAATAATTGGGAGAGGGCACGTGATCCCTGAGCGATAATGATTCCGGATACAATATAATCTACAAAAGGGTACTTACTTTCCATGCCAAGGGTAGTGAAAATCCCGACTTTGTAAGCAAAACAAAGGGTAATCCCTACCAGAATGCTCACAAGCTCTGATGCCTGTTTGCTGATAAAACGGTGGAAAATAGCTGCCAGGGCCTCAACCACCACTGACATAAAAATCAGTGTCTGCAGAGCATTTAAAGGCTCCAAATAATTCACCCACCTTTAATTAGGTCAAAGAGTCAGCACCGGGCGGTCATTTCCGGGACGGTCACTCTCGGATTCGCCCACCCTTGAATCACTGTTAAACCGCCGGTATCGGTGTGTTGGCGATGGGTCATTTCCGGATTCACCAACCTTAAATAGATGTTAAAGACTCTCCCTAATTTGTATGCGTAAAACAATTCCGCCTTGCCTGCAGATGATTTATCGTTTTTTGGGCTATAATGATAGAAAGAATGCTACATATGCATAATACTGCAAAGTCTTCGGCTTTGAGCAGTTTCAGTTTCGAGCAGTTATCAACTGGGGGTGTTTGTTTTGGTTTTTATGAATCGCCGGGATGCTGGGCAGCAATTGGCAGCAAAACTGATAGGCTATAAAAACAAGAATCCCTTTGTGCTGGGGATCCCCAGGGGGGGTGTGGTGGTAGCTGCTGAGGTGGCCCGGGAATTAGGCGCCCCACTGGATGTGATCATTCCCCGTAAGATCGGTGCTCCGTTCAACAAAGAACTGGCGGTCGGTGCTGTTGCACCAGATGGCACAACTATTTTTGATGAAAGAGCTTTGTCTATGTTGGGCCTTACAAAGGCTGACCTGGAGGACCAGGTCCGTCATGAACTTGAGGAAATAAGCAGAAGGAGCAATACCTACCGGGGAAACCGGAAACCTCCGGTTCTGCAGGGGAAAACAGTGATCATGGTTGATGATGGCATTGCCACCGGAATGACTGCCAGGGCAGCACTGGAGTCAGTGCGCAAACTCGACCCCGACTCCCTGGTCCTGGCTGTCCCTGTAGCCTCGATGGAGGCAGTATCCCAACTCAAGCAAGATGTGGATGAACTGGTGTGTCTGCTGGTTCCTGATGTGTTCTATGCAGTTGGGCAGTTTTATCAAAACTTCAGACAGACCAGTGATGAAGAGGTAATTAATATAATGAAAGAACTGGCAGATGCCTAACGGTGTCAGGCTTGTGTTTTTGCTTTATTCAACAACAGATTACCTGAGCGGACGATCGGATTTAATCCCTATGTCTTGACCGAAAAAACCTTTTTTCAGACTTCTGACTTCCGGCTTCCGACCTCTATTTCAGCCAGGCTTGCTTTATTGTCTGATAGGATTATAAGGGAAATACCGTTTTTGCGGTTCCTTCTTAAGCAACATAAACCTTTTTTCAATGACCAACGACCAACCACTAACCACCAAATGAGCCGATCAGCGGGACAGTCCCCCTGCGAGCCGAGAAACATTCCCTCTGAGCAGTGCTTATCCCTGTTGCTCGCGACATAAGCTCCGGTTTAACTTCCCCTAAGACTCATCGCAGACGACAGCTGACCGGCTCCTATATCGCCGTCCGTGGCGCAGAGTCGTCTAGCTCAACATCCATGTTGAGCTTCAGCTGTCGTTAGCTGCTCCTTCGTCAAGGGCAAGTAACAACCTTCGCAGGTCACTACGCTGGCAGGGAAAAACCAACCGATCACCGTTTTCACCGGGACAGGCTGACAATCGGAATGACACGACCCCCGTCCCCATGTCACGGTCCGTCTTTTCCAACGACTAACCACTAACCATTATTTATGTGGCATACGAAACATTTTATAAACGCTCATAAATTGCGGCCAAACCATCCAAATCGATCCCTTTAAACAGGCCGCAGGTTGTTCCCAGGATAAACCCGCCACCCTCTGCAGTTTTTTGGATTTGGGAGGTCAGTTCATCCAAATAATCAGGATCGTGTGCTTTTTGCAAATCCTCAACCTCTAGGGTTCCCCAAAAGCACAGTTTTCCTGAGTATTTTCCCTGCAGTCTTTCCACATCCATACCTGCGCTGCGCTCAAAACACTGCAGCCCTTGGAATCCACACAGGATCAGGTCGGAGATCACTTCAGCATAATTACCATCTGAATGGAAAAAAACAGGTATTGTCCCTTTGGCAGCTTCCACCTGTCTGCCCAGGGAGGGAAACAGATACTTTCTCATCAGTTCAGGATCGAATAAAAGACCGCGCTGATAGGCGATATCATCAGCCAGGAGAATGCCATCCACCCCCTGGTCCACCAACATTATGATCAGTTCTCTGTTCAACTCTGCCACCCTACTGCACAACTCCTGAAAGGAAAGGGGCGAGCTGCGGGGAAGGGTAAGAAACCCAGTATAGCCCAAAGTGCGTACACCCCAGCCGCAAATACCATCGAGCAAAGCAAAAGTGAAAAACGGCCGCTCCACAGCCCATCTCTCCACATCTGGCAGCACAACATCTGCCGCCTTGGCAACTTCTTTCCCGACCGGATAGTCTGGAGATAAACAAACAAGATCCTGCCCCAATCTTTCCACAAATGCAGCCCGTTCTTCAAAACCCACTTCCGTACAATGCAAATAATCTTTGATCAGATCATCACCGATACACAATTCACCTCTAGGTATTCTGTCAGGAAGCTGGTTGCTGATTACAGCTTTAACTCTTTCTCTGGAATTTGGCATGGGTCATCACCTCGTTAAAAATATAAAGACCGATCAGGGGGACTGCCTCGCCGCGCGATCAGAGAAGCACTCTCTCTGAGCACTGTTTATCCCTGCTGCTTGCGACTTAAGCTCCGGTTTGACTTGTCCAAAAAATCATCAACTGGCTTCTATGATGCCATCCATGGCGCACAGTCACCTAGCTCAACATCTATATTTCACTCATTGCTGTGACATGTGCGCACGATGACGGGATCCCCGCCCCTTGCCGCAGATATCCCTTGATCAATCCGCCGCAAACAGTCAAGATCGCAGGTCCCGGCCCGCCCGATGGCAGTGCTTAATACAAAAATGCGCGGGAGATTATTATCTCTCCCACGCATCATATCATAGATCCAGTCGGAGATGAATAGTGTTGAAGTTAGCTTAGTTGCTCTGGCAGATGTTCCTGGATATTTCACAATTTTATTTACTTATAGACTCCGTACTCTTTAGTGAACTCTATCCATACTTTTACTAGTTCTGGATCTGCCTCATCCAGTACTCCACGGGAACTCATGATGAAGCCGCCTTCTCCAGCGACCTCATCGATCATCCACTTGGCATAGTCCTTTACCTTTTCAGGGGTACCGGTCTGCAGCAGGGAAACAGGCATATTTCCTGCGATACAAATGGTGTCTCCTATGACTTTCTTTGCTTTGACAATATCTGTTGTGTCCAACTGGGCAATGATCTTGCCCTTGGGCAGTTCTTTGAGGTATTCAAGGCGCTCATTATAGCCGCCCTCAAAAAAGACAAAGGGGATCAGCCCGGCGTCAATGGTGTCCAAAATAAGCCTTTTGAGATATGGCCAGTAGAATTTTTCAAACTGTTCATTGGACATAAACCCATCTGCTCCGCGGTGCAGAGGCATGAACACAAATCGATTATTATTCATCTTAGAAGCTAAAATTGCAGACTGAATAATCATCGGATAGAATTTTTCTTCGGCCTCAAGCAGTTTATCGGGATTCCGATACATATCCAGCATGGACCCCCGCATACCCCTCAGCATATCGGAAATCAGGTCAAAGGCAACAAGTCCTGCTGCAACACCCCAATGGGGATATCCCAATTCGGTCATTTCTTTATAAAACTGCTGCTCTTTCTCCTGATATTTCATATATTCACGCCCAGCTTTAGCCAGGCATTCAAAAGCGGCGATCACTTCCGGCTGGGCAAAAGCAGCAGTCAGACCGAATACAATATACCCGTTCAGAAAAGACTGCAAAGGAGGAAGGGTTTTGAATGGTTCTAGCGCCCCACAAATGCGCGGCAAATAGGTACGCATTACAAAATCAGAAGGATCATCCAGCAGGGCTTCATACTCTTCCGGCTTCATGTATTCAGCTTCAACAAACTGAAAGGAATGGTTGTCAGGGATGCCGTGACCCGGCCATTTAATCTGCTTGAAGTCTAATGCTTCCATGGCTTTAGCAGGATTAATGAGCATCCATGGAGCCTGATAGAGGTCTGGATCTAGGTCAAGCACCATTTTTTTATTAGCCTGATACCATTTTTCTGGGTCGTGATATGCTTCTTTAAGGGTTATATTCGCATATTTTGCGGCGAAAAAGTGGTTTAATAATAGAACCGGTACCCTGTCTGGAACCTTCAGAGCTACTGCATCCAGAATCCTGTTAAGCCTCTGCTGATAAGCTTCTTGGGCTGTTGCTGTCATTTTATTCACCCCCCAGCCACTGCTTAGCATAGTTTACGGCAGACATGGCATCATTACCATAAGCATCTGCTCCTGTATAAACCCGAACCTCTTCATCTACCTGACTGCCCCCGATCATTATTTTCACCTGATCCCGCAGGCCAGCCTCTTTAATAGCATCAACAGTTTGCTTCATGGAGTCAAAGGCCATGGTGAGCAGCCCGCTCATGGCCACAACTTTGGCACCGGTTTCCTTGATCTTTTCTACAAATTTTTCCGCTGGGACATCAATACCCAGATCATGCACTTCAAAGCCGTTGCTATCAAGCATAAAGTGGACTACATCTTTGCCGATATCATGAATATCCCCGGCAACTGTTCCTAAGACAACCTGGCCCAGCCGCTTTTGTTCTGCCCCTTCGGCTATATGAGGTTTCACCTCTGCGGAAATGCCTTTCAAAATCTCTCCAGCAAAGATGAGGTCCGGTACAAAATAAGCCCCATCTTCAAATTTCTTACCAACGATCTCCATAGCCTGTCCACAGGCATCCATAATTTTGAGAGGATCTTCACCAGCAGCGAGCAATTTTCGCACAATATTCAACGCATTTTCTTCCTGCAGTTCCGACAATGCTTTGACTAATTCATCTGACATGTCTTATTCCTCCTTGTTTATTCATTGGATATGCTTCTTTTTTTATTGTGTCGTGTGGTTTTTTTAATATCACCCCCATATCCCTTAAGCTTAGGCCTATAATCCCAACAAGAACAAAACTGTTCGACTGTTTAGTCGGGTGTATGTTAACTCTGTAGAATTCCGTCACGATAAGCCTGTAAATACTTTCGGGCAAAACGATCTTCGTTCATTAAAAGGTTAGTAACTGTTATGGCGGTCATGATATGCGCATCTAGTGGGTCTAAAATTGCAGCATCCATTCCTAAGTTCATACAGTTGGCTAAAAAATAACGGTTGATTAATCTGCGCTGAGGAAGAGAATGGGACACATTACTGAGGCCAGAGATAGTTTTTACACCATATCGCTTTTTAATTTCGGTCAGACTCTGATAAAAGATCATGGCATTATCGCTGCTTACAGCAAGAGGCAAAACTAGAGGATCAATATACAGTTTTTCTAGTGGAAAGCCTTTTTTATCCAGAATATCAACCAATCTCCCAGCAATAGCAAGCCGGTCTTCTACTGTTTTGGGAATGCCATTGTCATCAGTGGTCAAAGCAACAAGTTCACATTTAGCATCCAGGGCTAGTGGTAGAATCCCTTCTAAACGTGCTTTTTCCATAGATATAGAGTTAATCATCACTCTACCCTTAGCAGTTTCTAATCCCTTTGCTACTGCTTCAGGATTGGTACTGTCAATACATAAAGGAGTGTCAACCACCTGCTGGATAGTTTCTATCATCCACTGCATATCATTTACTTCATCCTCCATAGCAGTATTAACATCCAGCAGATCAGCACCTGCTTCTGTTTGTTTTATTGCCATGTCCTGCACAAAAGCCTTGTCTTTATCTTTTATAGCCTGTCGTACCTGTGGGATCGTACTGTTCAGTTTTTCTCCGATGATAAGCACTGTTTAGCCTCCTTATCTTTATGTCTATACATCATAATAAAGTATAACATAGATATGTTTTCCTGTCTATACATATTCTCAAGTTTCTGCAAGCAAATCAACCAATTTTTAATCAACAAACAAAAGGGTAAGCATCACAGCTACACTCAGCTTACAATCCAGGTTCAACGGAGCTTCCTTCTACCAGCTCAGACACAGGCACCTGCATAATTTCCCCTGTTTCCAAATAGCGCACTTCTGCTCTATCCCCATCCAGATTCTCGATCCATACGGGAGAACCGTTATGCAACACCTCAATGACACCTAGTGATTCAACAATCTGCTGCGCTTTTTCCGGATCCAACTTCTGCACCCCTTTTTTACGCTTATAATTCCCACCTTTCAGAAAAGTATCAGTGATAAGGGTGTGACAAGGGGACGGGGGTCACGTCAGTACATATGTGTCACGGCAGGGAGTCAAAGGAACCGTGAGACTGTGTGACAAACACGCAGGTTTTTTCTAAATAATAGTATCCATTAACGCCAAATCGGATGTTGATAGCAAAAATTTAAGAGATTAATACCTGTTTTTAAAAGAAAAAAGAAGACTCCCGCTTATGCGGGGGTCAATTTTCTTATCATTTCTTCAACTCCCAGAATATTTATCGCTCTTCGCAGGTTATAGGCCAGAAAACTCAAGGCCGACTCTGTTTTTACCGACTCTAACCCCTTGGTCAGAAAATGGCTGTAACCCCATATCCTTTTGATGGTGCCAAAGGGGTGTTCTGCTAGCATCTGCCTCTGGGCGTATAGTTCTTTGTTTTCCTGTGTCCGTTTGTCTATTTCATCAAGAAGTTCCTGACAAAGATTTCGTGAAATGGTTCTACCCTTTTTGGAACTGGTGCACTGGTCTTTTAACTCACATTGCTTGCAGGCTCTGAAGTTCTTGTAGTCTTGATATTCAACACCATTTATTTTTCTAATACGACTGGGGTAAAGTGTCTGCCCAGCAGGGCATATGTAAATGTTTTGTTCTTGGTCATATTGGAAACGATCTTGATGAAAATCAGGATTCGCCACACTACCAGTATTTTTTGGTTTAGCTACATAGGTCTCAATTTTGTTTCCTTCGCATTTTTTGAGGTCTGAGGTAGAGTAATAGCCTTTATCGGCCAAGGCTTTTATTTCTTCAACACCCAATGTTTCTTTGGCTTTTTCAGCCATCTCGTAGAGATTCCCTTGGTCTGCTGCGTTGTTAATTACGTCGTAGTCTACGATCAGTTTGTTTTTTTGGTCTATTGCTGTTTGTACATTGTAGCAGACATCTACCCCGTTGTTATTAACCTTCATCAAGCGGGCATCGGGGTCTGTGGTGGAGATTTCATCGATCTTTTTTTCTTTCATTTCTTTTTGCATAGCCTGGTATTTGGCTTTGCGTTTTTTTAGTTCTTCAATACGCTTTTTGATCTCTTCTGCACTGGGGATATGGGTATCAGCTTCTTCCTGATCGTTGCTGTCCAGCTCTTTCAGATAGTTTGATATCTTCTCGTCCAGGTATTTCAGGTGGCGTTTTATTTTTTTATCATTGTAGTTGTTGCGTTTGGAGTTGCATGCTCTGAATTTCGAGCCGTCTACTGCTATTACTTCACATCCGAACAACTCCCATTCTTTGCACAGCAGGTTGAATTGTTTGAAAACGTTTTTGATGGCTTTTTTGTTGTCTTTGCGGAAATCGGCAATTGTTTTGAAGTCCGGTTTCAGTTTTTTAAGCAGCCACATCAGCTCAACGTTTCTTCCCGCTTCAGCTTCTAATTTTCTCGATGAGCGGATGCGGTTCAAGTACCCGTAAAGATAAAGTTTTAAGAGATCCCGGGGATCATATGCTGGTCTCCCCACATCATTGGGAGTTGTTCTTTTGAAGCCCAGTTCTTTCATGTCAAGGGAATCTACAAATGCCTCTATTACCCGAACCGGATTGTCCGGGGTGATATAGTCATCTACTGCCTCTGGAAACAGGGTGATTTGGTTGCGGTCCTCTCCTTTTATGTACGGCATTTTCTCCACCTCTCTATCACCCTTTATTTCGATCTTTATCCCCTTAATTCCTTTTTCTGTGGGGAGTTTTCACACAGTCTCGCGTGTCCATTAGCATCGCCTTTCAGAAAAAGATCGGTGTGGGCTTGTTCGGCGGTGAGGGGTTCATCATGCAGAAGTTGGAAGGAGACGGGCTTGTCTTCATGCACGCTGGCGGAGCCATCATCAAGAAGGAACTGGCAGCCGGGGAGACGCTGAAATTGGATACCGGCTGTTTGGTGGCCTTAACCAAGACGGTGAATTATGATGTTCAGTTCTCCGGCGATGTCAAGACCGCTCTGTTCGGTGGTGAGGGCCTGGTGCTGGCCACCCTGACAGGACCGGGGACGGTCTGGCTGCAATCATTGCCATTTTCCCGTGTGGCTGGACGCATCATTTCTGCCGGCAAGAAAGGCGGTAAGGGAGAAGGCAGCCTGCTGGGCAACGCAGGTATCGGCAATCTTTTCGGCGGGGATAACTAATACAGTTGCTTTGGTTTTGGCTGGAACCAATGGGCTCCTTTAGTGAGGTCGCTACCAACTGGTTCACTGTTAACAGCTCAGGGTTTACCTGTTACCTGGGCGGATATGAAGTTTGAACGAAACAAGGAGCCTGACGATAACTTGAAAAAGGGGGGAGGCAGCACAGCTTATCGTTGTCCATGTCCAAAATAACAAAAAAATGGAGGGAAAGAAATGCCTGAACTAATGCAAGAACAAACCGGTGCCTTTGATCAGGCGGATATTGATAGTAGCAAGACGATGGCGGGACTTGCTTACTTGATTTTCTTCTTACCGCTCTTGGTTTGTCCCCAGTCAAAATACGCTAGATTCCACGCTAACCAGGCACTGCTGCTGTTGATTGTGTCAATTGCGGGCACGATTATCTTAAGTTTTATCCCAGTCTTAGGCTGGTTTTTAATGCCTCTTTTTGGTCTGTTCATTTTTGTTCTGTTCGTTATGGGGCTGATCAACGGATTTAATGGCAGGGCCAAAAGGTTACCGGTCTTTGGCAAGTTTGATATTTTGAAATAGTGTTTAGAATCTCTGCGAAAGGGGGAGGAAGATGAAAAGACTATTTGTTGCGCTTCTTGTGATAATACTAGCTTGCTCTTTACTGGCAGGCTGTGGCACTAAAGAAAAAATCGAACAAAAAATGGGCGAAAAGATTGCGGAAGAAGTTGTTGAAAAAGCCTTGGGTGACAAAAATACTGATATTGATATTGATGGAGATAAAATCACGGTTAAGGATAAAGAAGGGGGAACACTTACCCTTAGCAGCGGCGAGTGGCCGGATATTGATTACATACCCGAATTTAAGCAAGGCCAAATTGTCAGCGCCACCCATGACAGTAAGGGCAATGTCATGATTATATTAGAAGAAGTAGACCGAAGGAGTTTCGAGGACTATCGGGAGAATATAAAAAAGCTCTTTCCGGAAGAACCCTATGAAATGCAGGCAGATGACTCTCTCTTTTATGAAGGCAAGAACACTAAAGGTGAGAGGGTATCAGTACAGTATTTCATAAATGACAACTCGCTCATTATTTCGGGTAAAAGGGAGAGCGAATGAGGCTGGGGGAAGCAGGGAGACGTTCTTTTTGCTTCCAGATTGTCGGGGAGGGGACTGTCCCGGTGATCGGTCGGTAATCGGCCCGATCAGTCAACCTGTCCACCTGATCGCTCGGGGGGACAGTCCTACTTATCGGGCCGAGCACCCCGCCTTTCCCGGTGATCGCGTCCCCTGTCACACTAAATATCAACTCCGAGGAACAGCCTGATGAGGTAGCCGATGATAAAGGAAAGGACGGCTACTCCCAGACTGATACCGGCCATTTCAAAAAATCTTTCTTTAAATGGAAGGTCCTTGGCTACCGATATATAAAAATTAAAAACGAGTATTATCAAGATGGCCGCAACAATTGTAAACACAAGGCTTACAATATAGTTGGAAAATACAAGATAGGGCAGCACCAGACAGGCAACTGTGAAAATGTATGCCCCTCCGGTGTATAATGATGATTTCAGGGCGTGGGTATTCTCCTGCTCTGTTCTGCTTGAAAGGTATTCCGATGCTGCCATTGAGAGTGAAGCTGCAATACCTGTTATAAGTCCTGCAAGTGCTATGAGGCGTGTGTTTTTCAAAGCAAATGTGAGACCTGCCAGGGTACCGGTGAGCTCCACCAGGGCATCATTCAGTCCGAGGACCATCGAACTAACATATTTCAGCCTTTCCTCCTCGATTATTTCAACCAATGCTTTTTCGTGTTTGTCCTCTTCCATTGCTATTTTTTTAAATTCCTCAATATGCTCCCCGAGTTCTCTGTATAGTTTTTCCGAACTTTCTTCCCCTTTCTCCATAAGCTTTATGCCAAAAGTAATGCCAAATACCATTGATATAAAGGTATAAAAGAATATTTTCAAAGGGTTCGGCTTCTTATCCGTTCCGGTAAACGTTTTTAGCTGGTCATGGTGGCGGAGTTCATCCTGGGCGATTCGTTGAAGAATTTTGCTGTTATGTTCATTCTTTATGTATGAGGCCAATTTAGTGTAAATATGGTATTCTGTTATTTCATTTTTCTGAGCCTTTTGCAGAGACTTCATTGTAGCAGCGTCTATTCTGTAACTCAATTCACACACTTCCTTTGGTATCTGATATGTAGGTTTGCAATGATGCCTCTTGCCGGTTCGGATGGTTAAGCTGTTTGAATTCTCCTATTAATATACCATAATTACCATAAAGCAGCGAAATAAAACAAAGTAAACAACGGCCAAACCATCTTCCAAACCATCATAACCATGCAACTCCGTCTTGTCTACATCTCCTGCAGGCACAACTGCATGCTATGAAATAACGCAGATTGCCAACGTACTAGGTTTTTATATGGCGAAGGGTAACCCCAAACATATTAAAAACGGGACCTTACCAGAAAAGATATTACTATTGTAAACAGGGAAAAAGGAAGTTTGGTTAGAATTCTCATAGATAGAAGCTGCGGAAGAATGGGGACGGAAGCATGGGGACGTTCTTTTTGCTTCCAAATTCGCACAGGGGGACAGTCCCGGCGATCGGTCCAACTGAGTAATTTGTATTTGCAAAAAACATAATCATGGAATTTGTTATAACCTGGAATTCCAATATAGCTGAGGTGTATTTATGAAAACATTACTTAGTCTTTATCTAGTTCTTGCAGTTATATTAGCTCAGTTTTTCGCCGCCTATTTCTTTTCAAAGGGCAGAACCAGCTATCGAAAGGCATTCTCTGCCTTGGTTCTATGTATCAGTATTTATTTGTTTGGTTATTTAATGATTATCAACAATAACAACAATCTGCAAGAAATGATTTTTTGGAATCAGTTTCAATATTTTGGATTACCCTTTATTTCTGTACTATGGCTGACGGTGGCTCTCCTTCATACAAAGACCATCTATTCCCTCAAAACCCGGATGGCGCTTTTGCTTTTTTCTGTGCCTGTAATAACCTTTTTTGTGCGACTCACTAATTTCTGGCACCATCTTTTCTATACAAAATGGGAAATGAGGGAGTATTTTGGATATTACTCCTTGTATATGGAAAGAGGGATCTGGTACTATGTTAACATTTCTTATACTATATTGTGCTTATTACTTACCGTTATCATTTACTTCATAGGATACCTGAAGAATAAGTCCGGCTATACCAAATCCAACTTTTTGGTTTTTTTATTTGCTTCTTTACTACCTCTTATTGGTATAGCGCTGGTTCTTTTCGCTTACGAAGAGCGGAGCATTGATTATTCTGCTTTAATAATGCCTATTTCTCTACTTATTATTAGTTATGGTATATTAAAACACGATTTTTTGGAAATAAGAACTCTGGCTCGAGAAACAATCTTTGAGGACAACCTTGCTGGTATGGTGGTTTTGGGTCCGGGGAAAAGGGTGATAGACTACAATAAGGCCGCTGAGAAGTTTTTTAAAGCAATAAACATTTCATTGAAAAATAATCCCATAGAGCATCTTCTTAAGCGAGAGCCGAAGTTGTTGGAGATTTTTGAAAGCGAGGCTAGCCATGATTTTTCTTTGGTGATAGATGGGGAAAAACGATATTTTGAGATTGACGCGGTGCCGTTGGGAAATCCCCATGATGGAAACACGAGAATGCTTAAATCCATCCGTGATGTTACAGAAGAAAGGAAAATTCAGGAGAAACTAAAGTTTTTGGCTACCACTGATTCTTTAAGCGGCCTCTATAATCGGGCAGAATTTATGAATTTGGCTCAAAGGGAGTTTGCTAGGGCAAAAGAGAATAGTGAGGAACTATCATTGTTGATTATGGATTTGGATAATTTTAAGCTTATCAACGATACCTTTGGACATGTGGCAGGAGATGAAATGATTCGTGAGATGGGAAGAATTATTAAAACCAGTTTCCGAAAAACCGATATTGCCGGGCGCATAGGAGGAGAAGAATTTGCTGTTGTTTTAAAGAACGCTTCTTTGGAAGAAGCGAAAAAGAAAGCGGAACAATTTCGAGAGAGTGTAGCCAGGAGAAAAGTGATTTATGGGAAGCAGGAAATTAGTTTTACGGTAAGCATTGGAGTGGCGGCAATCCGTGGCAACAATGATGATATCAACGATATTGAAGATACAATAAAAAGGGCAGATGATGCCCTTTACAAGGCAAAAGCTAAGGGACGAAATTGTGTTGTAACTTTTGAGTCCGGGGTCGTGTAGATATTTGTAAAATGCTACATTGAAAACGGCTCTTTTAAGCCGTTTTTTCTATTGGGTGAGACAGTGATATCACCTAGATTGAGGGTCAGTGACTTTAACTCATCGCAAATAAAGTCTTGAGGGATAGGGGGTTAGGGACAAGAAAGCTGTCCCAGTGTCACATTTTGTCACACTGTCCCGAAATGCGTTTGACTACTAGTATATATGAGATATAATAAAAATAAGGTTATTTTTCATATTAATGTTAGGATTGTAATTAATATTCTGATAGTAGTCAACAGCGTAATAATGTTAATGTATAAAAATAAACAGAAAGGAAACCGTATAATAAATTCCTCTGTGTTTTCATTATACAGGTATGTTTATGAGAAAGATACATAGCTTATTGTATGTATTAATTATCATGACCTCGGTTATGATAAGCCCCTGTTACGCTGCTGACAGCAGTATCAGTTGGACAGAGGATGAGCTTGCTTTCATGGAAGAGCACCCGGTGATACGGCTTGGCGTAGACCCGGGGTTTGTTCCATTTGAGTTCATAGATGAGAATGGTGAGTATAAGGGAATTGCTGCAGATTATCTCTCCTTGATCAGTGAAAAAACCGGCCTGCAATTTGAAGTTGTCAAAGAGCTGACATGGCCTGAAGCCTATGAGATGGCACTGGCCGGAAAACTTGATGTATTGCCTGCTGTTGGAAAAACAAAAGAAAGAGAAGAGCACTTTCTCTTTTCCAAGCCATATTACTACTTTAAAAGAGTGATCGTAACCAGAGACACAGATACCCACATATCCGGTATGGAGGATTTGGAAGGGTTGACTGTCGCTGTACAGCGAAACAGTTCACATCACAGCTACCTGTTATCATACCCCCAGATAAATCTCAGCTTATACGACTCTGTCGAAGCGGCTCTCACCGCGGTGGCAACCGGTACGGAAACGGCCTTTATTGGGAATCTTGCAACAACAAACTATTTGATACGGTCAAACGGGTTGACAAATCTAAGATTTGTCGCTTTTGAAGCAGAGAAACCGCAAGCCTTGTATTTTGCTGTTCGCAAAGACTGGCCCCAATTGGTAAGCATCTTAAACAAAGCGTTGGATGCCATAACTGAAAATGAGAAACTCGCTATTAATAATAAGTGGATTGACCTGCAAACTGATATAGATTACGGGCCGATTATACGTATCCTTTCTATCATCGGTGCTTTTGTTGCTATTGTGATCGCTGTTTCTTTCTTTTGGATTGCCCGCCTGCGAAAGGAAGTTGAGCATAGAAAGCGGATACAAATGGATTTGGAAAGGGCAAAACGAGAAGCAGATGAAGCAAATGAGTTCAAGTCCAGCTTTATGGCAAGAATTTCTCATGAAATCAGAACACCTCTCAATGCAATCACCGGAATGGCCTATCTGCTCAAGAAAACGGACGTCTCCTTAACGCAAAGCATGTATATCGACCGGATCACACAGGCAGCTAATAATATGTTGAATATCATTAATGATATCCTTGATTTTTCAAAGATTGAAGCGGGAAAAGTAGAGCTTGAAATCACCTCTTTCAGCATGGATCAGGTGATTCAGGATGTTGTAAATATTATTTCATATAAGATCGAGGAGCAAGACATTAATTTCAGGTTGTCGAAAGACCCCCTAGTTCCCAATTGGTTTTTCGGTGATGCTAAGCGAATTGAACAGGTCCTGCTTAATGTACTGAACAATGCAGTGAAATTTACCAGATCAGGTGAAGTTTCGCTGGATATTCGGCTCCTGGCCAAAGAAAACGATAAATACCACCTATCTTTTACCACTAAAGATACTGGAGTAGGCATGACAGAAGAACAGATAAACAAGCTCTTCACTCCCTTTGTGCAAGGGGACAGCAGTATTAACCGGCGTTTCGGCGGCTCAGGCTTAGGGTTGGCTATCGTCAAGAACCTGGTGGATATGATGGGGGGAGAAATAAAGGTATTCAGCACACCGGGTGAAGGGTCTACCTTTATTATAAATTTGTCTTTAGATGTTGATAAGGAAAGGGAGGATGTGTATAGAACGGCCTTATCCTCCGATCACTTCAAGGACATTAGAACACTGGTATTGGAAAGATCAGGGGAGGATATGAGTCTGATCGAAAGTTATTTGAGTGCCTTTGGAATGCACTGTGAGCTCACTAACTCTGAGACCAGTGCACTGAGTATGCTGGAAGCTGCTGATGGCAAATCTGCCAGACCCTTTGATCTGTTCATTATAGATTACGATGCCCCGGCCGGGGGTGGTTTCAGTTTTGTTGAAGCCATACGGAATGACAGCAAAATTGTAAAAATGCCTAAGCTGATGGTGCTGCTGCCGATGACGCGGGAGGACCTGTTTGATAAGCTCAATGAATATGGGATTGATATGGGAATCGGCAAGCCGATCACCCCCTCCACACTGCTCAACGGAATTCTTGACCTTTTCAACCTAAAGCTGGTAACCGGTTCTCAGTTGTCAATTAATAAAAAGGACAGTCCAGAAAAACTTGACAAATCCTATTGTGTTTTGCTGGTTGAGGATAATGAAACAAATCAATTGATCGCAAAATCTCTTCTCCAGCAGGTGGGCATTGACGTGATTTTAGCCAACGACGGAAAGGAAGCTCTGGAACTATATCAGCAGCATAAGGGCTCCATTGATTTGATTTTATTGGATTTACACATGCCGGTCATGAACGGCTATGAAGTTGCCCAAGAAATCAGAAAAAATTCGACAGAGATACCCATTGTGGCGATGACAGCAGATGTGATTCCTGGGGTCGTTGAAAAATGTGAGCAATGCGGAATCTACCACTATATCAGCAAGCCTTTTAATCCCGACCGCTTCATACAGACAATCAAGGATATACTTGTTAAAAATGTTTCTGTCCTTGACCAAGCCGCTGGGCTGATGAATATGGGGGGTAATGCGGAGCTTTATCAGCAGGTTTTGAATGAGTACGCTAGGGAGAACCGGGATATTGTGGACAAGCTAAAACTGGCCATTCAGGAAAAGAGATATGGGGATGCTGCACAAATTGTACACAAGGTTAAGAGCAGTTCCGGCAGTATCGGCGCCAAGCCGCTGTATGATGTATCTATTGCGTTGCAAGAAGCCTTAAATGAGCAAAAGGAGGAAGAAATACCCCTTTTGCAAGAAAAGTTTTCTCGATACCTCAGTAAGCTGCTTGAAGAAATCAAGGAATTACAGAGTTGAAAGCGGTTCAGTTAGGGTGTGAGCTGAAGAAAGGAGATGAATCAGAAGGGGGGATAAACCTTGCAGATTAAGATCTTAATAGCTGAAGACTCAGCGGTCGATATGATGATCATCAAAAAAATGCTGAGTGAGTACAGCATTCTGACTGCTCGCGATGGTGTTGAGGCTATGCAAATACTTGAAGAGCATGATGATATCGATCTGCTTATACTCGATTTACACATGCCTAATATGGACGGTTTTCAAGTCCTCGAACGGCTGAAGTCCGATGCCAGGTATCAGAAAATACGAACAATCATATTAACCGTCTATGATGAGTTGGCTAATGAAATCAAGGGCTTAAAGCTTGGCGCTGTGGATTATATCCGGAAGCCGGTTCAAATGGAATCATTAAAAGCCAGAATTGCGGTTCATGTAGAACTGATTAAGGCCCAACATGCAATGGAACAAAAACTACATGAACAGGGGATAACATTTGATGTTATTTTTAATCAAGCGCCTATTGGTATTGCAATTTGCTATAATGCTCAACCAGCAACACCTGAAACAAACAAGGTTTGCAGAATAAACCCGATGTTTGAGCAAATTACCGGGAGGAAGAAAGAAGAACTTATAAAACTGGGTTGGGCAGCGATCACACACCCTGATGATTTGAAGGAGGAGTTAAAAAGCTATGAGAAACTCCAATCAGGTGAAATCAGCGGCTATCGTATGGATAAACGATTGATCAGGCCCGATGGTTCAATCGTCTGGGTACACCTGATAAAGTCCAAGCTTGCCTTGAATAATGACCAACAATATAACAGTATATGCCTGATTCAGGATATCACTGAACGAAAGATGATGGAAAAAGCATTGATAGAAAGTGAACGCAGCAAATCTGTGCTCCTTTCCCATCTTCCAGGGTTAGCTTATCGATGTAAACACGATCGGGAATGGACGATGGAATATATTTCCCATGGCTGCATGAAATTGACCGGTTATGCTCCGGAATCTCTATTAAATAACAGAGACCTTTCCTATAATGATTTAATCGCACCGGAGTATCGGGAATTGGTTCGGAAGGAATGGAAGCGCATTCTTGCTCAGCGCTTGCCATTTAAGTATGAGTATGAAATCATAACTGCTAACGGTGAGCGGAAATTGGTTCTTGAGATGGGTGAAGGCGTCTATGATAATTCGGGTGAAGTTGAAGCCCTTGAAGGAATTATTATTGATATATCTGACCGAAAAGCAATGGAGGATATTCTTAAATATAATCAAGAACACGACAGGTCAACCGGTTTGTACAATCTAAACTATCTATTTAACCTCCTTACTAGTGACGCCGATAAGAAAACAGCAGAGAAAAGGGCTCTTGTGGGACTAAACTTGAGTGCAGTGCACAGCTTAAGGGTTATATATGGATTCCATTACACTCAGGAATTAATTAAGAATTTAGCCGGGGCTCTTAAAAAACACTGTACGGAAAACCGGCTCTTGTGTCATACATATGAGAATCAATTTGCGTTTTATGTGAAAGGCTACAAAGATAAAAATGAACTGCTTGAATTCTGCAAAGATGTTGCAAATACACTGGAGCATTATCTTACAGTTGAAAGAGTTGGAGCAGGAATCGGGATTTTAGAAATAGATCAAGATAAGAAAACTGATGTTGAGCAGCTTTTTAAGAAACTGCTGATAGCATCGGAAAAAGCTCTTGATCAAGAAGATAAGGATATTGGTGTCTGTTTTTACGATGCTGAGATAGAGATGCAAATAAACCGTGAGCAAGAGATAATGCTTGAACTTGCGCAAATTGCATCTGAAGAGAAAAGCGGCGGACTGTTTCTGCAGTATCAGCCGGTAGTGGAACTTAAATCAAACCGGATTTGTGGGTTTGAGGCTTTGGCCAGGTTGGACAGTGATAAGCTTGGTCGGATACCTCCTATAGAATTCATACCCATAGCTGAGAAAACGAAGCTTATCATTCCAATAGGGAAAAAGATCATTCAGAAAGCTTTGCGTTTCCTAAAAAAGTTGGAGATGTTAGGATATGATCAAATGCGTGTTACTATTAATCTTTCTGTTATACAGCTGTTGAAAGATGAATTCTGTGAAGATCTATTTGAGATGATTGAAGATATCGGAGTTAATCCGGTAAATGTCGGACTTGAAATCACAGAATCCATATTCTTTTCTGATTATGAAAAAGTGAACACTACACTCGGTAAGCTGAAAAGCGCAGGGCTCCGTATTCTTATTGATGACTTTGGAACCGGCTATTCTTCTCTTTCAAGGGAAAGGGACTTAAATATTGACTGCGTTAAAATCGATAAATCTTTTATTGACAAGCTAATGTATATTAAACCTGAGGAGGCATTAACCAGCGATATTATTTCTATGGCGCATAAACTTGGCCACTATGTGATAGCTGAGGGAGTCGAATATGAAAAGCAAAGGGAATACCTGCGCAGTTGGGGCTGCGATAGAATCCAAGGCTATTTGATCAGTAAACCCCTTGATGAAGATGCGGCAATCGAATTTCTAAAAAAATAAACATAAGGGGAAGCATGGGGAATGCCACATTTGAAACAGGAAATCACCATTGATTTGTTATGCCATGTTAATTATGTGAGGAGAAATAGCATGTGGTATGAAAATATGTTTATCGCATTGGAAAATGAAAAGGATGAAGAGCGAGCAGCACAGATGTCAGCTTGGAAGCATGGGGACGTTCTTTTTGCTTCATGTTTGCTCTGCAACAAAGAGCAATAATAAAAATAGGAATGATGATCATGAAATAAGTACCATAATGAAAAACGATAAAAAAATTGCCATCATACATAGTGATGAGGTATTGATAAAAGATGTTCAGTCAGCTTTGGATTTAATGATGACAGTACAGTATGAAACCGATTGTGATCGAATAGTTTTGAATAAATCAGCTATATGTGAGGATTTTTTCACTTAAGTACAAGACTTGCAGGGGAAATATTACAAAAGTTTATCACCTACCATGTGAAGATTGCTATTGTAGGGGATTTCTCCATCGGCTTGTATCCCGGAGAAAAGGCCATAGAGCATTTTGCCGACCGCTTGAAGGAAAACAAAGCAATAAAGGCGGGGTGCAGTTCCCATACAATAAGTCGCTTCCTTTGGACCTAATTGGCGAAATTGCAATGGTGTTGTGAAACAGGCAATCACCATTGATTGATATATTCGAAAAACCCGGTCCAGAGGACAAAGGGACAGGTCCCCTGTCCCTCTGACTGTAAACACACCTTACTTTCCATCAATTGCTATGAATTGCTGTAATGCAGATATTCCTGTTTTGATATGGGTCATTGTCAGCGGCTGTATCCGTTCTCCAGCTTGCAGCAGCGAACCAGCCCTCTTGCCGAGCACACTGGAGACAATGAAGATGGCAGCGGTGTTAAGGTCGCTGCACAAGGTATATGGAAAGTTGTAAGCCTGATCCGTGCAAATATTGTAATATGCATCGGTTGAACGGGTCAGCCCGATATGATAGGAGAGGGAATCTTCCACACAGCTGCGGCGCAAACAGTCTACCAACCGCAGGTCAGCTATGGCGGGAAAGGCCAGCGGTGCATATTGTAAACCAGTGCCTTCATCGCGTACGGCTCCCTTGGCAATCAGCATCTCCCCGGGCTGGATTCCTTTTGTCGCAGCCAGCCCACAACCGAGATAAAGGAAAACTTCTCCGCCGATCGCAGCCAGTTCGTGCACTCCGATCGCTGCGGAAGGCCCGCCGATACCCACCGATGTGACTGAGACCTTTGTCCCGTTAAGCGTGCCGGTAAAGGTGCGGTATTCACGATGCCAAGCGACTGCCTTAGGGTTGTCAAGCAGTGCAGCGGCCTTTTCTGCATCCTGCGGATCATCTACCAGTAACACATACTTCCCGATCTGTTCAGGCGCCATGTCAATGTGGTATTGGGGCATCTTCAATATGCGGAAATAGACCCAATTGACGAACTTGCGGAAACCGGGGTAGAGCACTGCCCATTTGAACATCTTGTTGGTGCTTTGTTCACCGATACTCATTACTTACCACCTCTATCTTTGCCGATCAGGATCTCTATCGCCAGCACTGCTGTTTTAAGCAAGTTTTGCAAGCTTTGTTTTGAGGGGCCTGCCACCATGATCCCCCCTGCTTTCACGCCAAGCATGTGGGCGGTGATAAATAAGACGGCAGCTTCCATCTCAGAGCACAACACACCTGCTTTACGCCAGGCAAACCAGTTCTGTTCCAATGTATGCTTAGCAGGCATACGCTCCGGCTGGTGCTCCGCGTAAAAAGCATCCTTTGTTTGCGAAATACCGATATGATGCCGGTGGCCCAGTTTGGTTGCGGCGGTGGATAAGGCCAGGGTTACATCCATGTCCGCCACTGCAGGATATGGCAGGGGCAGAAACTGCTGTGAGGTGTACTCATCGCGCACCGCCCCCCATGTTATTACCAGATCAGTAGCCTCCATGAATTTTTGCATCGCGCCTGAGGTGCCCACACGGATCATTACCTGCGCGCCAAGTTGAGCCAGCTCCTGTACAGTGATAGCGGTAGAGGGACCGCCCATCCCGGTGGAAACAGCAGAGACCATTTCACCCTGCAGCGTGCCGGTGTAGGCGCAGAATTCACGCGTGCGGGAAACTTCTTTTGCATTTTCAAACAGTTCCGCAATCATGGGCACGCGGCTGGGGTCCCCGGGCAGCAGCACGTAGCGCCCGATCGAGCCAGGGGAACATCCGATCAGACCATGGCTAATATGTTGTTCTTTGGTTATCTTCACTTTAATACCTCCAAACATTTTTGTGTACTTGCTCGAATACCTAACCATAGACTCTGTAGAGTTGTTAATTCCCTGACAAGATACCCGATTTTCTTTAATTTTTTTGTATTATTCATTACTTGATGAGCCTAATCCTTCTAAGGAAGCATGAGAAGCAAGGGGAAGTTGTTCTTTTTGCTTCTTTTTTCTTGACAAATGGGGTAATCGGAGGGAATAATGCAGCATATATAGAAATCTTAAGCTAGAACCAAATTTATCAAGAGGAAAGATGAGGTACATAAGGACAAAAGAGTATCAGCAGAGTGAAGGTATAGGGGAGCAGGTTCCTTGTCCCACTTGTCCCGTGAGGTGAAACAGCATGTGGTATGAAACTATGTTTATCGCATTGGAAAATAAAAGGGATGAAGAGCG
>ENA-OWOZ01001366-OWOZ01001366.1-bioreactor-metagenome-genome-assembly--contig:-NODE-1366-length-22920-cov-4.123451_pt1 | contig 22920 bp, 16 predicted proteins | sample MGYA00238140_ERZ651804 | MGnify/ENA primary metagenome ERZ651804 (study PRJEB26910, sample SAMN07631232) | bioreactor metagenome | isolation source: Switchgrass digestor | place: USA: Dartmouth... | reverse complement strand
CTCTGAGAGGTAAAAATTCAAAGCTGTTTGAGGGAAGAGTCAAATAGAAGGAGAGAGCAAATGATATTGGAAAAGGATGTAGTTATTGTTGGGGCTGGCCCGGCAGGTTTGGCGGCTGCTGTAGAACTTGCAAAAAACGGTATAAAAGATGTGGTTGTCATTGAAAGGGAACCTTTTGCGGGAGGTATCCTCAATCAATGTATTCATGATGGATTTGGTGTTATAAAGTTTAAGGAAGTTTTAACCGGTCCGGAATATGCCCGGAGATATATTGACGAAGCTGAAAAATTGGGCGTTGAGATTAGAACAAACTCTATGGTAGTTAATATAAGCCCGGATAAAGAAGTAACTGTCATGAGCTCAAAGGGAATTGAAGTCTATAGAGCAAAGGCAGTAGTTCTTGCTATGGGCTGCAGAGAAAGGACAAGGGGAGCTATTGGGATTCCGGGGACTAGACCTGCCGGAATTTTTACTGCCGGGGTAGCTCAAAATTTTGTCAATATCAAAAATATAATGATTGGGAAGCGGATTGTAATTTTGGGCTCCGGGGATATCGGACTTATAATGGCAAGAAGACTTACATTGGAAGGGGCTAAGGTTATTGCCGTGGTTGAAAAAATGCCTTATTCCAACGGGCTTGCAAGAAATGTTACCCAGTGCCTTGAAGACTATAATATTCCGCTTTTATTAAGTCATACTGTTGTAAATATAGAAGGAAAAGAACGATTAAAGAGCGTTACTATTGCAAAAGTGGATGATAAGGGTGAACCAATAAGGGGGACATCGAAAAAGATTGACTGTGATACCCTGATATTGTCAGTCGGTCTGATTCCTGAAAATGAATTATCCAAAGATGCAGGAATAGAGATAGACAATGTCACCCAAGGAGCACTAGTGGATGAGAATCTGCAAACCAGCATTGAAGGAGTTTTTGCCTGCGGAAATGTACTGCATGTGCATGACCTTGTTGACCATGTTTCCAATGAAGCTGAAAAAGCAGCAAGATCGGTTATCAAGTATCTTGAGAAAAAAATTGAGAATGAAAATAAAGTGGATGTGAAAGCCGGAAAGGGCATCCGGTATGTAATCCCGCATACAATTTCAGGTAATAGGGATGTTACTTTCTCTATGAGAGTAGACAGGCAATGGGCGAATGTCAGTCTTGCTTTTTTAAACGGCATAAACCCAATTAAATCCTTTAGATGTAAAAAGTTAAATCCTTCTGAAATGATAGTAGTAAATTTAAAAGCATCGGAGCTTAAGGGTGTCGAAAGTCTGGAGGTAGCTATAAATGAAGATTGAAAAGCAAATGATCTGCATTGTTTGTCCTAATGGGTGTGAATTGGAAGTGACCTATAAGGACACTATAACTGTAAAGAACGCCCTATGTTCAAAAGGTGTGGAATATGCCCGTAATGAGTTGATGAATCCTGTTAGAAATTTGACTTCCACAGTAAAAGTTGTAGGTGGTGTATTGCCTTTAGTTAGTGTGCGAAGCAATAAACCTGTTCCAAAGGACAAATTAATTGAGATTGTTCAATTACTTAAAACTATAGAACTAAAAGCACCGGTGCAATTTCATCAGATAGTTTATAAAGATGTACTCAGTACTGGTGCGGATATTATTGCAACTCGTCAAGTAGATAAAGAATAATTAAGCGAATAAAATCATAAAAATCTCCTCCTTAGCGTTTTATTTATTGATATTTGGCGCTAAAGAGGAGATTTTTTAGTCATCCTCAATCAGAATTTTTACATTATCTTCAATTATCTAAATCTTAAAGATTGAAATGGATTCATTGAGTTCCTGAGCCATTTTATTAAGCAGGTTGGCTTGATTGGAAAGATCTTCAATGCGAGCTATCTGTTCTTGAGCAGTTGAGGATATTTCCTCAGTTGTTGCAGCGGTTTCTTGAGAAACAGCAGAGATATTATCAATTGCATTGAGTGTTTTTTCTTTTGATTCCAGAATTACATTGACAGATTCAATGAATTTGTCCATGTAATCATTTATTTCATCCATAGATTTAAGAATTGATTCAAAGGAGCTGTTTGCCTGCTCAACAGCTTCTAACTGTTGTTTAATAATGGATTGTGTATTGTTTGCAGAGCTAGCTGTGAATTCAGCTTTTTTCTGGATATCGTAAATAACTGTACTTATAGTTTTTAAAGCTTCTTGAGTTTGATCTGCAAGCTTCCTTATTTGATCTGCGACTACAGAAAAACCTTTACCGGCTTCTCCGGCTTTTGCAGCCTCGATGGCGGCATTTAGTGAAAGAAGATTGGTTTGTCTGGATATGTTTCCAATGAAGTTTAGAACTTTTTCAATCTGTTTTATATCGGTATTCAATGTATTTATGTTATTTACAATCTCTTCAGAAACCAAGCCTGTCTGTACAGATTTTTGATTAAGGGAATCAATAACATTCATGGCATTTTTACTAAGTTCTTTCGTGTGATCTATAATTTTAACAGATAATTTTACGTTGTCTTCCACTTTATTAATATCATCAGATAACTCGTTTACAAAGCAAACCGCACTCGAGCTGGTAGCTGCTTGTTCTGAGGCACCTACAGCGATTTGGGACATACTTTGTGCAATCTGTTCCGATGATGCTAAATATAAGGATGAAAGCTTTGTAACATCTCCTGCGCTTTTCAGAACTTGGTCTGAAGACTCTTTTACTTTTGATACAAGATTTCTTATATTTTTGATCATTTCATCAAAGTATTTACTTAATCCGGATATTTCATCACCATATTTGTCATCCATACATATGCTTAGATCTCCGTTTTTTGCATTCTGCATATAGTTTTCAAGCTTGTTTAAAGGTGAGATAATACTCATAGAAACGAGAATTGAGAGAAATATGGCAAGGATAAATATTACGGCTGCTACCTTAATTATTGTTATGCCTATATCTGTTGAATCTTTGGTTATGAAATCATAAGGAATTGTACCTATGACATACCAGTCGGTGTTGTCTATCCTTGAATAACAACACATGTATTTGTTACCGTCTAATTGAGAAATTACAGAACCGCTAGCGGAAAGGAGATTTTCATTTGTGTCTTGTGAGGCATTAACCTGGTGGTTGATTTTATCAATGAGATCTATATTGGAATATTTGCTGCCTAATGGTATTTTTTGCGTATTGTTGGTTGAAAAAACTATACCTTCGCTGTTTAAAATTAATAAGTCGGAAGCTTCGGTAAAATTAATACTGCTGTATGCATCGGAAAGATAATTTTTATCAAGAATTACGATAAGGGTACCTAATTCATTTGATGAATAATTGTCATATATCTCATTTAGTACCATAATATAAGGTTCCTGAGTATCTTTAGTCTTTTCTATTCGCCATATGCATTTTCCCCCTGCTTCTCTGGCTTTGTTGATAAGATCATCTGTTATATCGAAGCTTCTTAAAAGTTGATAAGGTCCGCTAGTTGCAACTATGCCCCCATTACTTATAAGTAAAGAAGCTTTACAATTACTTATTATTTGGTCTGAATATTTTGAATTCAATATTTTATGTAAGTTATTCTTGGCATCGCTTGGGCTCACTGGTAGGTTTTCTTCGCTGCTTTTATAGCTTTTCAGGTACATAAGAGCATCTCTGTTGTATTTTAATTCTGTAGCTCCCGATTCTATGATATCCATTTTGAGACGTATGTTGTGAGCAGCCTGTGAAAACATTTCGCCCGAGAAAAACTCAATTTTGCTTTCAACAGCTTTGCTGGATTTGGTGTAACTAAATACCCCTAAAATAATCAAAGGTAGGCTTGATAATAGCACAAAGAAAATTATAAGCCTTTTCTTTATACTTATAAGTCTTAAAAGTGATGCTATATAAGAGGTCAGTCTTGCAGCTAGAGATAAAAATTTTTTGTATATTTTTTTTAACATTAAAAAGATAGATATAAAAAAGTTTGAAGAAGACTTAATGTGATTCAAGATAATTCCTCCTGTACAAATAGGGTGAATTGATTCTGAGAAAACGAATAGATTAACTAAAAACTTAGATGCGTTTATGCCAATATTATCTCATTTTTTAGTATTTAAGTCAATATATAATAAAATCTATTGATATACAAAAAATCAAACTATAAACCGGATAGATTCTAAACTATCCGGTCTAAGTAACACTATATTTTATTTTGGGGGTAAGCAATTTTTCTTTTGTTTCATAGGATAAAAATAAGGCAACAAAGGATCGTTTTCAGTCATTTTGTACCTAAGAAGTTTGTAGTATCTGTAAAGTAACTCGTCAAGTTCTAATTCCAGGTCATGAACTTTTTCTCTGTTGGTGTAATAGTCTTTGCAGTAGGAGTTTAGAATAGTGTTCTTTTTTAAAATCTCCTTTTCTAATTCATGTGAAAACTCGTTCATATATGCTTTGCCTCCTTATTTCTCTCCCTTAACCGCTTAGAACAAATAAAAACATTTTTGGTATAGAGATTTTGAAGTTAGGCACTAATGCTTTTTTTATAGAGATAGAAGCAAATTTATCTTGCTGATTTATCATCAATCTAACTAATATTTTAAGCTTGAAAGAAGAAGCAAAAATTCGGACTGAGCTTGTTGAAAGTTTTATCTTAACATAAAAACCATTTCATTTATAATTATAAAAAAAGTTGTACATTTCTGTAAATGATACATATGTATCTATTATCTGGTACTGTAGTACTAAAAATTTTAACACTAAAATTTTTAAAAAGTCAATATATGCAAATGTTGCAAATTATAAATTCCGATAAAAATATCGGTATGCAAAGACATTTCAACAGATATGGAGGAGATGAATTTGTGTCTTTTATCTTAGTGCTTGACAAAAATTCCTTATTTTAGTGTTAAGTTTAAACTAAATTTGTACGATATAGAATTTAGACTGACTAAGAGTTTACATAAAATCAAAACAAAAAGGTATATATAAAAATTTAGCCGGATTAAGCTTTTCGTTATATAAAATGTAATGAGGAGGCTTGAATATGTATTTTGAGACTTTATCCCAGCTCACTTCGTATGTTGATAGCATTGAATTAGAACCGTCAGAACAATTGATGATCCTTGTAGGTGACAATTCTTCAGAAAGTGTTGCTGAGATGTCTAATTACTTAAACAGCAAAAATATAAGATTTTTTGGTGGGGTCTTTCCAAGTCTTCTTGTAGGAAATAAGAGTAAGCGTTCCGGTTTTATTCTCCAAAGATACAAACCTGTTTATTCGGCATTAGTTTTACCTTTTATAATGAGTATAGATGTAAAACCCGAGGAACTTAAAGGATGTACAGCTATTGTGCTTGTTGACGGGCGATCAAGTCAAATGAAGGATTTGGCGGATACTCTTTATAGAAAAGTAGGTAATTGTGTTACGTATATAGGCGGTGGAGCTGGCTATTATGATCTTGTACAAAGAAAATGCATATTTGACAACAACGGAATGTATGAAGATGTGCTGTATGTTTGCATAGTAAAATGTACTTCATACTTTGCGGTAGAGCATGGATGGAAAAGACTTGAGGGACCCTTTATTGCGACAAAATCATTAAATAACACGCTATGTCATCTGGATAATTATAACGCCTTTGATGTATATAGATCTGTTATTGAGGATATAGAAAGGATAACGTTATGCAAATCGGATTTTTTTATGTTTGCAAAAGACCATCCCTTTGGTATTCGTAAAAATGATGCAAGCATTATTGTAAGAGACCCCGTAGATTTAAATGAAAATGATGAGATTGTCTGTATTGCAGATATTCCTGAAGGAAGTGAAATTTATATACTAAAAGGAGATACCGATACACTTTTGGCTTCCTCTATGGAGATTGCCGAAAAGTGTTCAAAAAATGCTCCTTATAAATATACTCCACTACTCTTTGACTGCATATCCAGGGCTATGTTTTTAGAAGACCGCTTTGAAGAAGAACTTTCGAACATTCAAAATAAGTTGAAATATCGTGTTGAAGGTGCTCTTTCAATAGGGGAAATTGCAACATTGAAAAGCGGTGAGATAGAAATTCATAATAAATCAACTATTGTTGCATTACTTGCGTAAAATTTAATTACTTTTTACACTTCAATATTAAATTTCTAAAATTTCAAATGAATATTTTAAGTTATATTAATCTCCGATGGAAAATAAAAATTTTAACCATCAATTTTTGATGGTTATTAAACATATATGCAATATCATTCAAGTTCAAATTGTAGTTAAGTTGAGACAATCAAAGTGCAGTAAAATACTAATTTACTTAACAGAAAGGGTTGAAATATCAATGAAGATCCAATTTAAACTGACCTTAGCCGTTATAGCATTGATCTTTTTTTCCATTATTACAGTAACAGTATTTGCTTACCTACAAACAAGCAATGTTTTTATCCAACAAACGGAAATGGCTGCAATATCAACAGCTAATGCTGAAAAAGAAGCTTTATCAGAGTTAATAACCAAGAAACAAATTGATGTTGAAGCTTTTGCAAAAAATGAAACTGTGTTGAAAGTATTATCCGGAAATCATAATGATAACGATATAAAATACATAAATCAATTAATGGCAGATTATATTAAGAATAAGCCGGATATGGACAGTATATTTATTGCCGATGCAAATGCTACAATAGTTGCCAATTCTGAAGCGAGTATGGTAGGAGTAAGTTTGAGCGATAAGAACTATGCAAAGAAAGTTCTATCAACAGGAGTAGCTGAAATAAGTGAAACGCTTGTTTCAGAATTGACGGGGAAACCTATTATTATACTTTCACAACCTGTTGTTAATCCGGATAATGGTAAACCTATAGGTTTTGTTGGAGCTCCCATATATGTAGAAAGTATGGTAGGTAACATTGCTGCTTCAAAAGTCAACAATACCAAAACAAGCGAGGTATTTATTATTGACAAACAAGGTAATTATGTTTGGACAAGCGATGTGGATAAGGTAGGAATGCCAAATGAAATAAAAGCGTTTTCCGATATAATTGCAAATAGCCAAAAGGATGAAAAAGATGAAGCTTCAAAAATTAATTTTAGTTTAGAAAAGAAAAAAATGATGGGAGCGTACTCATTTATAGATAAATGCAACTGGATGCTGGTAATTGCTGCGGAAAAGAGCGAAATTTTAGCTCCATTAAATAAAAAGTGGGCCTTGATTGGAGTTGTTGAGTTTATTACAATAATACTTTTGTCAGCGGCTGCTTTCATTTGCCTTAAGAGATTATCACAACCTATAGCTTGTATAACTAAAAAGCTTGAACAATTGGCAGCCGGAGATTTGGCATTGGATATTCCAAAGGAGTACCTAAGTTACAAGGATGAAATAGGGCAAATGTCTGCAGCCATGCAGAATATTATATCAAGTTTGAAGGAAAAGTCCGATGCAGCAGAGAGAATTGCAAAAGGCGACTTGGCTATAGATGTTAAATTAAATTCCGATAATGATATCCTTTCAATGAACATGTTGGCGGCCTCAAATTCAATAAAAGAGTTTGTTGATGAAGTAAAAATGATAACTGATGCTTCAATAGTAGGTAATTTAGATGTTAGAGGCTGTTCCGATAAATTTGATGGTGAATATAAGGAAATTATAGACGGAATTAACAATACACTTAATACTATGATGCAACCGCTAAAAGAAGCTACAGAAGTTCTGGCTGAAGTATCGGAAGGAAAGCTTGATGTAAAGGTTAATGGTGATTATGAAGGGCATTATGCAATGATTAAAAATGCCCTTAACTCAACAATAAGTGCATTATCCGGATATGTTGATGAAATAACAAGGGTATTGACTGAAATATCGGGAGGTAATTTTGATGTATATACTACCGATAATTACAAAGGTGACTTTGCTAAAATAAAATATTCTCTCGACAACATAATAAATACTTTCAATGATGTTCTTTATGAAATCAATGCTGCAGCACAGCAGGTTGCAATTGGTGCAAAGCAAATATCGGATTCCTCGCAGGTTCTTTCTCAAGGAAGCACAGAACAGGCAAGTACCATTGAACAATTGAGTGTTTCGATGGAACAAATAGCAGAACAAACCAAAAGCAACGCTGAAAATGCAGAACAGGCATTTGCGGTGGCAGCTACTGTAAAGGAAGGTGCTATCAATGGTAATAATCAAATGTCAGAAATGTTAAATGCTATTAATGAAATAAACAACGCGTCCAGCAATATTTCCAAGATAATTAAAGTAATTGAAGATATTGCGTTCCAAACCAATATATTGGCTTTGAATGCTGCTGTGGAAGCAGCTAGAGCCGGCCAGCACGGTAAAGGTTTTGCTGTTGTTGCCGATGAGGTTAGAAATCTTGCAGCAAGAAGTGCCAGTGCTGCACAGGAGACAACAGCTCTCATTGAAAGTTCAATTATGAAAACAGAGGATGGTTTGAAGATAGCAAAGGATACTGCAGATGCTTTAAATGACATAGTAGTAGGAATATCCGAAGCAGCAAATATTGTAAATAAAATTGCAACAGCTACAAGCGAGCAGGCTAGTGCCATAGTGCAAATAAATACGGGTGTGGCACAGGTGTCCCAAGTTGTTCAAAATAATTCTGCAAATGCTCAGGAAGGTGCTGCCGCAAGTGAAGAAATGGCCGGTCAGGCTGAAATACTTAAAGAATTGGTGGGCAGATTTAAACTTAGAAACAGAAATACTAATGATATTTATAATAATGATCTACATGGTGTTGATTCGGAGATTTTGAAACAGGTTGAAGAGAGTTTACAGACCGGTAGCAGGAAGAAAAGCAAGGGCAAATCAAAAACATCAAAATTTAATGAACCATCAATTGTTTTAAGTGAAAATGAATTTGGCAAGTACTAGTAGAGTGTCAATATATAAAAATTCCCGGTAATGCCGGGAATTTTTTGTTTTTTTTCTTTTGTTTGTCCTGTAAGAATAAAGGCAATATAATTAAAATGGAAATAATATGGTGACTAGCTCAAAGGGTAAATCCATTACTTTTAAAGTACACATATTGATGAACGAAAGGTATGGATAAAATTGAAGCTATGTCACAGAAAAATTATTTCCTTAAAAGCCAAAATCAGATTTATTGTTTATTGGAAAAAGGAAGATTCGGAGTATGAGATTAGAATTATTTTACCCGAGTTGTATTTTGAAAAGAGGAACGAGTAAGTATACTTTTAATAAAATAACCTTGAATATAATAGTATTAATAGTATAATATACAAAATAAATAGATTGGTGCATATAGAGGAGTAAAAATTATGGGCGTTTCATTTTTTTTATTGATAATAGGGTTTGCAGCTTTTGTAGGAATGGGTATTTTGGTTTTATTGATATATTTATTTTCACAAAAAAAATAAACAATGATATTGAAGTGAGAGCCAATTTCTTATTTTTCCATATTAATCAATGTTTCAATAAAAATTAATAGTATAATATTCTAAGATGAAAATCAGCCTACTCTTACAAAGGTCTCTTTAACTTTGGATTATATTTTTTGAAAAATTGGAAAAAATCAATATATAGCTAAAAATTTCTAGTAGTCGAGGTAGGTTAAATGAGACCAATAAGAAGAGTACCGGCACATATAGGAATAATACCCGATGGTAACAGAAGATGGGCAATAGCAAACGGATATGAGAAGAAGGACGGATATGCCTTTGGCATATCTCCGGGTTTTGAACTTTATGAAATGATGTTGGAATATGGTATAAAGGAAGCTACCTTTTATGGATTTACAAAGGATAATAATAAAAGAGAAAAAAGCCAGAGAGAAGCCTTTACAAAAGCTTGTGTGGAAGCAGTTGAACTGTTAAGTGGAAGAGATGCCAATTTATTGGTTATAGGGAACACCAAGTCACCGGCATTTCCTCCTGAGTTAATGAAATATGCCAATAAAAGAGTACATTTTGGCCGCGGATTAATAAACATAAACTTTCTTGTAAATTACGATTGGGAATGGGATTTAAGAAGTCTTATATCAAATAAACGCTTACAGTCTAGAGACATTTCAAGGGTTGACTTAATAATACGATGGGGAGGACGAAGGCGTTTAAGCGGATTTTTACCCTTTCAATCGGCTTATGCAGATTTTTATGTTATCGATGACTATTGGCCGGATTTCAAAAGGGAACATTTTATTGAGGCGCTGCTGTGGTATCAGGATTGCGATGTGACTTTGGGAGGGTAATAATCTGTTACATAACTTTATTGAACGGCACAAATTGTTGGTATTTATGAATTTAGAAGTATAATGGTATTAATAAAAATTACTTCTACTTTTTATTGGTATATAGCAGAAGTAATTTTTATTAATAAACCAGTTCTATTTTGCCTAAAGTATTTTTTCAATAAATTTTCCGTTTGCTTTTCTCATATCAATATTTGCTTTATTAAGAACAGTTTTTATTTTTTCCAGTTCCAAAGGTCTTCTGATTTTTAGGGTGGTAGTTTTAATTAAATCTTCTTTCGTTAATATAAAATATCGGATAATTTTATATTTGGGAAGATTGGCGTTTATATTTTTTATAGCCTCTCCGAACATGGATGCCAATTCTTCGTCGGAGGGGATGCCATTTTTATCTGACTTAAGGGCATCCATATCCACCACCAGTTTGGCACATACTTGTATGTCGCCGTCCGGGGCCTTGTTTCCCCATGCAAAGGAATCCTTGACATAAGGAATGTCATTTAATAAAACTTCATATTCTTCAGGGAATGCTTTTTTTCCATTTGTGAATACTATCATTGACTTAGCACGGCCGGAGATCTTTATGACTCCATCTTCATCGATGCTGCCAAGATCTCCTGTTCTAAGCCAACCCTTTTCATCCAGTACTTCTTTTGTGGTATCTTCATCCCCATAATAACCCAGCATAACATTTTTTCCTCTGACCATTATTTCTCCCATGCCGTTTTCATCGGGATTATCTATTGCTACCTCAATATCACAAAGGGGTGGACCTATAGTGCCGGGTTTGTTTACAAAATCATTATTTGTAGATACTACCGGAGATGTTTCGGTAAGCCCATATCCTTGTAAGATTTTAAGTCCTAATTTGTCAAATCCATTGATTACATCGATATCAAGGGGAGCAGCTCCCGAAATAACCAGCCTTAGTCTCGGTCCTAATTTATCAAAAATGCTTTTGAAAAGTTTTCGCCTTAAGTCAATTCCAATAGAACGCAATATTTCTGAAATCTTTATAAGGAGGTTTAAGGATTTTGCTTTTCCGGACTTTTCTATTCCGCTCTGCAATTTTCTATACATTGCTTCTATGATGGCAGGAACTGCAACAAGTACGGAAATTCCATATTCCTGCAGATTTTGAGCAACATGTTTTATACCGTCGCTAAAAGCAACGCATACGCCGCTATGTACCATAAAAGCTAATCCTATAGTATTTTCGAAAGTATGATGTAAGGGAAGAAGGGAAAGGTGCACATCGTCGCGATAGACTTTTATTGCACCGGTTATACTTGTAACATTGGCAGCTATATTGGCATGGGAAAGCATAACACCTTTAGCAAGGCTAGTTGTTCCCGATGTAAAAAGCAATATGGACATTTTTTCTCTATCAATGGGACATTCTATAAAACTCATATCATTATTATCTACAAGTTGTTGTCCGGTTTTAATGAGATTAGGGAGACTTAAGAATTTATCATCACCATTATTATCTATATCTTCCATGCAAATATAGTACTTTATCCTTGTGTTGTTTTTTGAAATATCTATCATTGTTTTGCGGTAGGTTGGACTATAAAAAATGGCTTCAACTTCACCTCTTTCAATGAGATTCTCAATCTCAACAGCAGGAAGGTATTTATCCATTGGGACTGCTACGCCGGTACCGTTTATTATGGAGTAATAAGCAACGCCCCACTCGTACCGATTTTCTCCAATTATTGCAATTCTCTTGTCCTTTAATCCAATGGAAATAAGAGCAGTACCAAGATTATTTATATCTCTTTCGAAGTCTATGTAACTTTTTGCAACGATATTGCCCTTTTTATCTTTAAATTTAAAAGCAGGGGAATTACCGTAATTTTTGGCACTTTCTCTAATTAGTTCTTTAAGGTCGCTTACCTTTCGTGTCTCATGACATCCTGTACCTTTTACAATGCGCCTTCCATCCTCAGAGTAAATATCCACACATTTTTTCACTTATTTCAACTCCTTTAAAATTAAGCAAATTAATGTTTGATACAAAACCTCATATTAAATTTTATTTTTTTACTGTTTTTATATTACGATATCATAATGTAACAAATAAATAAACCACAATAAATGGCAGCAGATCAAAGTAATGGTTAATTAACTATAATTATTTTGAATTGAATGTAATAACAAAAAAGGGGCTAACTGCCCCGTAAAGCTATATTAAAATTAGTAATAAATAATTGTTATGATAAACTTTTAATAATCTGCAGAAGTCTTGTTGAAATGTTTTGCTATTATCATCACATCTTCTAAATTTATAGCGTTGTCCCTGTTTAGATCAAGTGTTTCTTTGTACCGAGCATCTCCCCGTACACTATTGAAGGCTTTGCATACTTCCATAATATCTTCCATGTTTATTGCACCATCTTGCTCGCCGTCTATTTCCATATCTCCAATCCATAGGATAGTAGGGGTTGACAATTGCTCATCTTTTTCTACTGTAAAATCTTTAATTTCCCTTGTTAGGTAATTGGATTTGGTAATTTTTAATGTATAGTTACCGACAGGTACGTCTTTAATTTCAAAATATCCGTTTTTATCGGTTAATGCAGATAAGTCTGTTCCGCACAATTCAACTTTGAATCCTTCATTAAAGGAGACATCTGAAGCATAGTTGTTTTCAAGTTCCGAATATACATAACCGGAAACGGTATATCCGGACGAAGAAGGTAAAATACTTACTTTACCGGGAATCAAAACAGAATTTATTGGTTCCAAATATATATTAGCAACTTCTGCGTCACCTAAATAAAGAGTAGATTCTCCTGATGAACCTAAAACTTTAAAAGTTATATTTGCAAGCAGACCATCTTCTTCTATATGACCTTCCAAAATGTCGACAACATATAACAAAATTAGCTTACCATCAGATTTTTTACCAATATCAAAACAAATATCGGAATCTACAAAAATTTTACCTTTTTCATAGGATATATACTCTAGTTGACTAGCATCATAGTTAAGTGTGATATAAAAATGAGCTACTTTATTAGCCGGGACATTTGAAAAAAATACCGGTATAGTTACAAGGTCATTGGTGTACCCTTGAGCCGAACCTATTTCTATATTTAAGTCCGGAATGGGCTCGATCCCTGTTATATGTATACCTCCTGCCGGCCTACCATAATATTCATAAAATCTTTGACCATATCCATCTATATAAATATAACTGGTAACTGAAATTTTGGCATATCTGTCATATGTGCCTAGAACTTTAAAGGTAAGGTTGGTAAAGACTCCATCGCTGCTAATACAAGAAGGATTTTCAGAATTATCTGTATATTGTATATTTATATATCCCTCATAAGGGTCACTAAGATTAAAACTGGAATTAAAGATCAATTCGGGTGACGGAACTATATCACCAGGTGAAGCAGAAACGAATTCCAACAATGTAGGGTTATATTTGAGTGTCATACTGACAGAACTAATTCCGTTTTCGGGAACATTTGCAAATTTAACGGGAACGGTTACAACATCACCGGTATTTCCTTTTACAGAACTTATAGTACTTCTAAAATATTTTTTTGGAGTTGGGGTAGATGTATGCGTAGGTGAAGGAATAATATTTTCCGGAATAAATTTTGCAACAACATGTTTTAAGTCAATATCACCAAAAGATGAATTTATTATTTTAAAAGAAGTTGATTCATTGTAGGATGGTAATTTCTTAAAAGTTAGAGTTATAAAGGTCCCATCGGAAGTAATATATTCATCTTTCAATGAGTAATCTACGTAAAGGAGTTTAAGTAATCCATCATTAGCTTTGTTTATTGAGAAGTTCTTATCAGGATTAATAATAATATCTCCGGTATCACAGGATATGTAGTGTAATTGAGTTGGATCGTATGTAATGGTCATATCGCAAGCAGCTATTCCTTTTGCGGGTACATTTGAAAAATTTATTTTTATTATTACTGTCTCATCAGTTTCTTTATGTGCCGAAACTATTTCAACGGTAAAATCTCTTTGTGGAGTTGGTGTTGCTAAGTTTGTTGTTATGTTTGGACTGGTTATTATAGTTTCGGAATAATTTGGTCCGGCATAGGCTGCCTCTGAATTAAATAATGTAAAAAAAATACTGACAAACATAGCCATGGCTAAAACCATGCTGAAAACTTTTTTCATAAACTTTTTTTCCCCCTTAATTTTAACATATATTTATGTTAAAATTGTGTATCTTGTAAAAAACGAGTGAGTTAAATAATCGCTAAGTGATAGAGCAGTATTATGCATAGAAATCTTAATACTATACACAATTAATTATAAATCAAAAATATGGAATGTACAATGAAGATGTGTATTATTCCTGTATTTTGGAAGAATGGTGAAGATAAATATTAACTAATAGATAATTAAAACAATTTGTTCTTAAAATAAAAATATAGCTAAAAGACAATACGAAATGTTATAAATAATTATTGCCGGATTTAAATCAAGTTTATGAACAAAACTCAATAAATCCGGCAACATATAGAGATTAATGTTATAGAAATATATTCTATAAACTTTGATGATTTTTAGTTTACTTATTATTAAAGAAAGATTACATTAATTCTGATATACATAATTATTTATTCTATATAAAGTCGGTAATAAGTAATTACTATGATAAACTTTTAATAATCTGCAGAAGTCTTGTTGAAATGCTTTGCAACTATCATTACGTCCTCAAAATTTATAGCGTTGTCTTTGTTTAGATCAAGTGTTTCCTTGTAGCGAGTATCTCCCGGTACACTATTAAAAGCCTTGCATATTTCCATGATATCTTCCATGTTTATTGCACCATCTTGCTTGCCGTCTATTTCCATATCTCCAATCCATAGGACAATAGGGCTTGCCAATTGCTCATCTTTTTCTACTGTAAAATCTTTAATTTCCCTTGTGAGGTAATTAGTTTTGGTAACTTTTAATGTATAGCTCCCGGCAGGTACGTCTTTAATTTCAAAATAACCGTTTTTATCGGTTAATGCTGAGAAATCTGTTCCGATTAATTCAACCTTGAACCCTTCATTAAAGGAAATATTTGAGATATCAGTGTTTTCAAGTTCCGAATATATATAACCGGAAACGGTATATACTGAAGAAGAAGGTAAAATACTGACTAAACCTGGAATTGTAACTGGATACACAGGTTTTAAAGATCTATTGGAGGCTAATGAGTCAGTTAAATAAACAGTAGATTCTCCAACTGAACCTGTAACTTTAAAAGTAAGATTGATAAGTAAACCGTCTTTATAAATAGGATCTTCAATAAAATCGAGATACATTAAAATTAACTTGCCTTCAGATTCCTTTTGGATATCGAAACAAATAGATTTTGTTTTCAGAAGTTCTCCGAGTTCATAGGAGATATACTCCAGTTGACTCGGGTTGTAATTAAGTATAAATTTGAAGGAAGTAATGTCATTAGACGGTACGTTTGAAAAATAAATGGGTATGGTTACAAGATCATTGGTATAACCTTGGACTGAAGCTATTGTGATCGTGAAGTCTTTAGAAGACTCGTTTCCTGATATATCTATACAGCCAGCTATTGTATAATCCGGAATGGTACAAAAAACGTTGTCCTTAAATATTGAATCCCAAACAAAGATTTCAGTATACATGTCATATGGATACAAAACTTCAAAAGTAATGTATGCGAATACTCCATCGGTGCTAATGCAAGGGGAATTTGGATGCTTTTTTGAATAATAAAAATTTATAAATCCTTCGACGGGATTACTATAACTAAAGTTTGACTCCGGTTCCGGAACTATATCACCTGGTGTTATAGAAATTAATTTTAGTATTTGCGGGACATAATTAATTGTTATGCAGGCAGTACTAATTTCGTATTTCGGAACATTTACAAAGCTAACAGGAATAGTTACATGTTCACCTTTAGTTCCCTTTGCAGAACCTATAACAGTTTGAAAAAATTTTTCAGGATATGGTGTAGGATTATCATTATCGTTCGGAATAATTTTAGCATCAATTTTGTTTAAATCAATATCGCAGAAGCTATAGATCGGTATTTTAATGGAAGCTGATTCATCGTAAGACTGTAATTTCTTAAAGGTTAGATTTATAAAAGTTCCATCGGAAGTGATTAATTCTTTTCCCATTGTACAATCTAAAAAAAGGAGTTTTATTAGTCCGTCCTCGGCTTTATTTACAGCAAAGTTGCTATAGGGATTAATAACGATATCTCCGGTATCACAGCATATGTATTCCAATTGGGTTTGATCGTATACAATGGTCATATCACATGCTACAATTCCTTTTTCTGGTATATTTGAAAAAGTTATGGGTATTATTACATTGCCATCAATTTCTTTATGTTCTGAAGCTATTTCGACTGTAAACTTCCTTTCAGAAATCGGAGTTTCTGAATTTGTTGGATTGATTAGATCTGTTAGTATGCTTTCGGAATCATTTGATGAAGCATGGACTGTTCCTGAATTTAAGAAAATAGAAAAAACACTTACAAACATAGCCATGGTTAAAACCATGCTGAAAACTTTTTTCATATAATTTTTCCTCCCCCAAATTTTTTTATAGTTAAAACGTATATATCGATTAAAATATGACTATAAAAATCTAATTAAAATAAGCAGTATAAGTTGGTAAGATCATATACTAATATTATAACATATAATATTAATCGTGGTAAAATTTTATAATTAAAGTATAAAATCTACCACGATTAATAATTAAACACTATGAATTTTTCTTATTGTTTAAACTACACTTTTTTTAATACCATTGCGGTACGAGTGGGTGAGTATATGGTTATTCCGTTAAAGTCACTGTTCATCTTGAGTTTATGGGTTTCATAAATCACATCGTGAGAGATGCGGCCGTGTCCCCCGAATTTTGGGTCATCGGTGTCAAGAACCACCTGAAATTTTGCATCCTGATGAATAGGGATTTCAAAATCAGGATAAGACTGTGTAGGGTGGAAATTGAATATAAATATAAAATCTTTCTTTCTGTAGGCAATTAATTTTCTGTCCTGGTCTATCCATAGACATTGAGGCGCAATACCTACAAGGCCTTCTTCCGACATGAAATGGATCATGGCCTTGTCAAATTGATTCAAATCATAATATCTTAGATAATCACTGTCGGCAAGTGTCCATTGCCTTCTGCAGTACTTGAAACTCCAGTTGTTGCCTTCTCTTGGGAAGTCAATCCATTCAGGGTGTCCAAACTCATTACCCATGAAATTCAGGTAGCCTTCTGCACCAAGAGAAATGGTAATGAACCTGGCCGTTTTATGCAGAGCAACGGCCCGTTCTATTTCTAAGTTCTGGCTTTCTTTATTCATATGCCAGTACATTTCCTTGTCTGCCAGTCTGAAGATAAATGTTTTATCACCAACCAGAGCTTGGTCATGGGATTCTACATATCCTATACGTTTTTCCATATAACGGCTAGTGGACAATTCGTGGTACAAGGCATGCATATCCCAATCATGGTCGCTGCGCTTTAGTGTATTTACCCAAAAATCGGGCATTCCCATAGCCAATCTATAATCAAAGCCGATTCCGCCGTATTCAATAGGAAGACACATTCCGGGCATTCCGCTCATGTCTTCTGCAATGGTAATGGAATGGGGTTTTATTTCTTTGATAAGCTCGTTGGCCAATTGAAGATAAGTTACCGCTTCCACATGGGTGTTCATGCTAAAGTATTTGTCATAGTGGTCAAAGGCGGTTCCCAAACCGTGATCATGATAAATCATAGAAGTTATTCCGTCAAAGCGGAAACCGTCGAAGTGATATTCCTCAATCCAAAATTTAATGTTGGATAGCAAAAAGTGCATTACTTCATGCTTACCATAGTTAAAAAGTTTGGAATCCCATACGTCATGATTGCCTAGACCTCCACTGTGAAAGAACTGGTAATCGGTGCCATCAAATTCATTTATACCTTCTGCGGTATTCTTTGCAGCGTGGGAGTGAACAAGATCCATAAGAACGGCAATTCCCATTTCATGAGCTTTATTTATTAGAGATTTTAAATCCTCCGGTGTTCCAAACCATGAAGAAGCAGCAAAAAAGTTGGTAACATGGTATCCAAAGGAGCCGTAATAAGCGTGCTCCATAATGGCCATGATTTGAATGGTATTATAGCCCAACTCTTTTATTCTGGGAAGAATGTTTTCTTCAAATTCTTTATAGGTGCCTATACCGCACTTTTCTTGAGCCATTCCTATGTGAGTTTCGTAAATTAATGGGGCTTTTGAAGTATCAACTTGGAAATTGGAATCGGTCCACTGGAAAGGAGTTTCCGGTGCCCATATTTGCCCGTTGAAATTATGAGTTTCGGGATCCTGCACAACTCTTCTTATATATAAAGGAATACGGTCAAATTCTTTCCCTTGACTTTTTATATGTACTTTGACAAGGGATTTGTGAGTTAGAGCATTTTTACCCGGAAGGAATATTTCCCAAACACCGTTGTCTTTACGTGTAAGGGGGTGGGATTCACGGTTCCAGCCGTTAAAATCTCCTATCAGGAATAAAGCATCGGCTGCAGGTGCCCATTCACGATAATACCATCCTTCTTCTGTTTGGTGGAAGCCGAAATAGTGATGACCGTTTGCAAAGTCCTTAAGAGTTTGACTTTCACTAAGAAGAGCGTTTTTTACACTGCGGTAACGCCGCATCCTTTCCTCCAGGTCATGCCTGTAAGGCTCCAACCAAGGGTCCAGTTCCAAGATTTTAAGTGTGGGTTGTGACTTTAGTGTGTTTGTCATAAGCATCTTCTCCTAATATCGGGTATTTTGTTTTGCGGACTACTACAATAATTAAAAAGGTAATTAATTTGTGAAACTTCAAGGAAAACTGATAATGAATTACTATTCTATATTTTATGCAAAACTTTTTGGACAAAAGAACATGAAAATATATTTTAGAATTCTTAACATTGACAATGGCAAATGTTTGAGTATCTATTGATTAATATATGCCAGTTTTTTCAATATGTCAAGGTAGAAATAGTAATATCTTTACAACAGTTATTTATTTTTGATTTCATTAACATTAAAAGTCCAGCCAAACTCATTGTGATAAATCATTTGCCGTGTCATGCCGCCGTCAATTGTAATGTTTTCACCGGTGATAAACCCTGCTTTATCACTGCAAAGGAAGAGTACCATATTGGCAATGTCAAGGGGATTTCCAACCCTACCGGCAGGATGCTGCAGCATGTCCTGAGCATCGAATTCGGAGTTTGTGGTGTCAATCCATCCGGGACTTATGGAATTGACTCTTACTTTTCCCGACAGGCTAATTGCCAGTGCATGTGTCAAGGCTGAAATTCCACCTTTTGCAGCAGTATAACTTTCGGCATTTGGCTGACTCATTCTGTCTCTACTGGAAGAAATATTTACAATGGCGGCACCTTTGTTAAAGTTATTCATAAATAGCTTTGTAAGCATAAAGGGAGCAGATACTCCTACACGTAAAACATAGTTAAAATCTTCATAGGAGCAGTTTTCAATTCCACCCATTGAAAGACAGGCATTGTTGATAAGAAAATCCACATTGCCATATTGTTTTATTACTTTGTGTGCAAAGGCTCTAAGAGTTTCTTCGTCGGCAATGTCACCGGTGAAATACTCGTTGGGTTTTTTGTCAATAATGCATACTTGGGCACCTTCTTTTTTGAATTCCTCGCAGATAACCTTTCCTATGCCGCTGGCACCTCCGGTTACAACCGCTACTTTATTATTGAAATTAAACATATTTACCTCCTTGTTGTATAGTTTTCGAAAGGGCTTTATTATATTTATCAAAAAGTATTTTACATCCATCTTTATGATTGCTTTAAAAAACTTGCATATCCAACCGGTTAACGCAGAATACTTATATCTAGAAATGGCTACTTAGTATTTTAACCTAAAAAGTTTTATTTATAAATATTCGGGGTAAAGAAAAACTTGACCGCTTTTTAGGGCAGCCAAGTTTTTTTATTAATTTACCGGTCAGTCGCATCTAAGTTTTGCCATGAACCGTTGTTTTGGGTTGTACATACAGCTTCTGAACCGTCATTGTTTATTATTTTTGAACCGACAGCATGTCTTTGATGGGCATAAACGCAAAAAGGATCTCTTAGGGCATCACCTACGGGATTATCAGATAGAGGTTTGATATCATCCCGACCGGATATTAAATTGACATAAAGTTTATCGCCTTTTTTATGATTTTTCATGGTATCATTCCTTTCATTTTTCAAATTGTAAATGCTGAAATATAAAAGTCTGCAATTTTAAAAAACCTATATTAAATATGTGTAATTATCAATTAAAAGATTGAGTTTTACATAAGTCAATAAAAGAAACGGCAGCCATTGAATGTTTAAATAAATTAAATTTTTGAAAGTTTGTAAGAATTAAAATTATATGAGATTTATTTAAGGGTATAAATATAATATTAAAATTAATTATAAAATAATGATCTATTATTCTAAATGGACTTAGACTATATTTCCAACATTACCAAACTGTCATGAGGAGAGATCAATATGAATAGCAATTCTAATAAATTTAAGTTTGCCACTTTTGCCGGAGGATGTTTTTGGTGTATGGTTCCGCCATTTCAAGGGCTTGATGGTGTTATTGAAGTAATTGCCGGTTATACGGGAGGTAATGTAAAAAATCCTTCCTATGAACAAGTATGTTCAGGAAATACAGGACACTATGAGGCAGTAAGAATTAAATATGACCCGGAAAAAATCGAGTACAAAAAACTTCTTGATATTTTCTGGAGCCAAATTGATCCTACAGATCCTGAAGGACAATTTTACGATAAAGGTCCTCAGTATTGTACTGCGATATTTTATCATGACGAAGAACAGCGAAAGCTTGCCGAAGCTTCTAAGAGAGAGCTAGAGAAGGAAGGGATATTTAATAGGCCAATTGCAACAAAAATAATAGAAGCTAAAGAATTTTATCCTGCAGAAGAGTATCATCAGGATTATCATTTAAAGAATCCGGAACATTATAAAAGTTATAAAGTTGGATCGGGCCGAGAAGCCTTTATTCAGAAAGTATGTACCATAAGAAATACTTCCGAAAAGAGATACACAAAACCAGACGATGATACTTTAAGAATAACATTGTCTCCGCTGCAATATAAGGTAACTCAGGAAAATGCTACTGAAAGGCCCTTTGATAATCAATATTGGGATAATGAAAGGGAAGGAATTTATGTAGATATTGTTTCAGGAGAGCCTTTATTCACTTCGCTAGATAAGTTTGATGCAGGGTGCGGTTGGCCAAGCTTTGATAAACCTCTGCATAAGGAAAATATAATAGAGAAGGTGGATGAAAGTCACTCAATGATACGTACCGAGGTACGAAGCAAGCATGCAGATTCCCATTTAGGACATGTATTTAATGACGGACCTACAGAAACGGGATTAAGATATTGCATAAATTCAGCAGCATTACGTTTTATACCGGTAGAAGACTTGGAGAAGGAAGGATACGGGGAATACCGGAAACTTTTTGATAAATAATTATTGTTAACAACTAAGTAATTGCCATTTTTGAAACAGTCAAGGTATAAATTAAATTTACATGTATTTGATTATAGTAAACTCTTGAAAATTATGCTAGTCAATGATAGAATTAAACTGATTTTATTACCGTTTTTTTCTTAGACTGCAACATGGAACGCCAGTTAACGTGCCAGAACATGTCTGTTCTATAAAGCTGTATGCCTCATCTGGAAGCGAATTATGGTGGTAATGCGGTTATATCCGTCCTCTGTGTTAATGCAGTTTGTCCTGCTTAAACATGAAGGGCGTATTTTTATACCTTGTATGAATGATTTTAAGGGGAAAGGATGTTGAAAAAATGGCAATTACTGATTTTCTTGAAAGGAATGCTAAGCTTTATCCATCGGAGATTAGCCTGGTAGAGATAAATCCGGCCAATCAACCCGATCGCACAGTTACTTGGCGCGAGTACAATTTGATTGAGACAAGTCCTAGCGAAAGATATCGGAGAGAAATGACCTGGAAGGAATTCGATATAAAGGCAAATCGTTTTGCAAATCTTCTACTAACCCGAGGTATTAAAAAAGGCGATAAAGTTGCAATATTGCTTATGAATTGCCTGGAATGGCTTCCGATATATTTTGGTATTTTGAAAACTGGAGCACTGGCTGTGCCAATGAATTATCGATATACTGCCGAGGAAATTAAATACTGCCTTGAATTGGCAGAAGCGGATGTATTGGTATTCGGACCTGAATTCATTGGACGTGTGGAACAGATATTTGACCATCTCCATGGTGTAAAAACATTTTTCTACGTTGGAGAGAACAGACCTTCTTTTGCTGATAGCTATGATAAACTTGTAGCTTACTGTTCTTCAACGGCACCGGCGGTTGAACTGAAAGATGACGATGATGCCGCAATTTATTTTTCTTCCGGTACAACAGGATTTCCAAAAGCCATTTTACATACCCACGCGGCACTGGTTTCTGCTTGTATTGTTGAACAGAAACACCATATGCAGACCAGGGATGACGTGTTTTTGTTGATTCCGCCCCTTTATCATACCGGTGCGAAAATGCACTGGTTCGGTAGTTTGATGGTTGGCGGTAAAGCTGTTATTTTAAGAGGTGTAAAACCGGAGTGGGTGCTCCAAGCGGTTTCGGAAGAAAAAGCTACTATTGTTTGGCTGCTTGTACCGTGGATACAGGATATTTTGGAT
>ENA-OWOZ01001357-OWOZ01001357.1-bioreactor-metagenome-genome-assembly--contig:-NODE-1357-length-22992-cov-3.855160_pt1 | contig 22992 bp, 27 predicted proteins | sample MGYA00238140_ERZ651804 | MGnify/ENA primary metagenome ERZ651804 (study PRJEB26910, sample SAMN07631232) | bioreactor metagenome | isolation source: Switchgrass digestor | place: USA: Dartmouth... | reverse complement strand
CTAAATAGTTGGTCAAAGTTTTCTTTAGGGTAAGACTTTTTGGTCAGAATTCTTTTTCGGGCTAGTTATTTGGCCAGAAATAACTCTGGGGTGACCTTGTTAGTCAGATTAAACAAATTTGACTAACAACCTCCCCCAGAGGCAAATCTAAAATCACTAATCACTAATATTTAAGGTTAAGGTTGAGGCTAAGTTTTTTACAGATAATCTGCATGTTAGTGGGCGAGTGAGCCAATGGGCGAGATACTAGCCACTAACAACCAGCCACTAGCCACTAAACCAGGGGGTTGTCCTTCATGATTAAAGCAACTCGTTTTCAAGGCAAGGAATTTTACCTTAACAGTGATTTAATTGAAACCATAGAGAAAACACCGGATACAATCATTACCTTAACTACAGGAAAAAAAATAATGGTTGAGGAAGATCCGGAAGTAATTGTTGAAAGAATAAAGGAATTTCGGAGGGAAATAAACTGTCCCCAACTGAAGAAGAGCTAGTAAACGGGGTGGAGATATGGATTTAGCAACCATAATCGGTGTTATTTCAGGAATAGTATTAATTGTTGTTTCAATTGAGATTTCTGGAGATTTGATCAATTTTTGGAGTTTTTCCAGTATCTTAATTGTTTTGGGAGGTACAATTGCGGCAACATTAATAAATTTTCCGTTGAATAAAGTTATTGGTACTTTTAAAGTTGCCAGGATTGTTTTTCAAAATCAGACTTTAGAACCGGACAAAACAATTAATATTTTAGTAAGCTTTGCTGAAAAAGCCCGGCGTGAAGGCTTACTGGCTCTGGAAGCCGATGCGGAAGAGCTGGACGAGCCTTTCTTAAAAAAGGGAATTCAATTAATTGTTGATGGTACTGATCCAGAACTGGTACGTAATATTTTGGAAACGGAACTCACTTTTATGGAAGACAGACATAAACAGAGTGCCAATATCTTTGAAGCAATGGGGGCCAGCGCTCCGGCTTTTGGGATGCTGGGAACTTTAATCGGCTTAATTATTATGCTAGGTCATTTAGATGATCCTTCAATGATAGGTCCCGGCATGGCTGTAGCTTTAGTTACTACTTTCTATGGTTCCATTTTGGCTAATTTAATTTTTTTACCCATTGCCGGGAAGCTAAAGGTTAGAAGTAATGAAGAAGCTTTAAATAAAATTTTGATGTTAGAAGGAATATTATCAATTCAAGCCGGGGAAAACCCACGTATTGTTGCCGAAAAAATGAAATCTTTTCTGGAACCTTCCCTTAGGGAAAAAATTGAAAAAAAGGATGACGGTGATCTGTAATGTACAGGAAGATAAAGAAAGAAGAGCGGCCTAGGGGTGCCCCGTTATGGATGACAACCTATTCCGACATGATTACCTTAGTTTTATGTTTTTTCGTTCTTTTGTATTCCTATTCTTCTCTGGATGTATTAAAGTGGAAGCAGGTAGTAGCCAGTGTGAAAGGCTCATTAGGTGTTATGGACGGAGGTAGAACTATAGATGAGGCGGAGTTAATTGACAGGGGGCAACCTTTTAATATGGGTAGGGGTTCAGCAGATGTAGATGAATTCGAAAAATATCTCCAGGAAATGCAAGAGATGGCAAACATTAAAGAACGTCTCCTTGATTCTCTGGCGGAATTTAACCAGAGGGTAGTTGTGGAAGTTGAGGAAAGAGGAGTTGTGTTAAGATTTCAAGACAGTGTGCTTTTTGACAAAGGTAAAGCTTATTTAAAACCGGAGGCAAAAATTGTGCTGCAAAATGTTGGTGAAATATTAAAAAGTATAGATAAACATATCCGTATTGAGGGTCATACAGATGATTTGCCTATTAATACTCCTCAATTTCCTTCTAATTGGGAGTTATCTACAACAAGAGCTACAAATGTCTTAAGATATTTATTGGAATTAGGTCTGGAACCTAAAACTTTATCAGCGGTGGGTTATGGGGAATATCATCCCTTAGTACCTAATGAAAATGAAGAATCCCGTCAGAAAAACAGGAGAGTAGATATTGTAATTTTAAAAGACAGTATTTCTCTACAGGAACCTAAAGGTGGTGGTTTTTAATGGAAAAAACTATTATGAACAATACTGTATCCGAAACAAAAGGAACTGGCAGTCAAATCTTTAAATATTTACTTTTTGCTTTGGTAGTTTTCATTATTTCTTTTGGGATTACTTTTTTGGGATTAAAGAATCTCACTCTTTCTTCTCCGGTTAATGGAAACTCTACTGCCGAATTGGGACCTGTGTTTCAGTCCCCGGAATATACTGTAAACTTGGCTAATACCAATGGACGTCACTTTTTAAAAACTCAATTTTCTTTGGAAATGGAAAACAAGAAAGTGCTCAAGGAAATAGAAGAAAAACTTCCAGTCTTTAATGATAAAGTAATTTCTACATTAAGCACTCAAACTATCGGGGATCTAAATTCACCTGAGGGTCTAGAAAAAATCAAGGAAGAGTTGAAGGATAATCTTAATTCTTTCTTAGTAAGAGGTAAAGTTGTCAATATTTACTTCAATGATTTTATTTGGCAGTAATATTTTAGGGGGGTGGATTAGTGGCGGAGGTATTATCACAATCTGAAATAGACGCTTTGCTAAATGCTCTGCAGTCTGGCGAAATAGATGCGGAAACGATTAAAAAAGAGGAAAAAGAGAAAAAAATCAGGGTTTATGATTTTCGACGTCCCGATAAATTTTCGAAGGAGCAATTAAATACAATTCAGATAATCAGTGAAAACTACTGTCGTTTAATAACAACATATTTAGCCGGTCAATTAAGAACCAGGGTTGATATTAAAGTGGTTTCCGTAGAACAGTTAACTTATGAAGAATTTATTCGTTCTATACCTAACCCTACTGTCTTAAATGTATTTAGCTTAGAACCTTTTGAAGGGAAAGCTATTTTAGAAATCAACCCTAGTGTTATTTTCTACATTATTGACCGTTTATTTGGCGGACCCGGTGAATCTAGTGGTATTAAAGGAAGGCCTTTAACGGAAATAGAACAGGTTATTGTGAAAAAAACGGTTATGCACATGTTGGAGCATTTTAAAGAAGCTTGGGCTAATTTAGTTGAGATTAGTCCAAGTTTTGACACTTTAGAAACTAACCCTACCTTTACCCAAATTGTTTCACCTACAGAAATGGTTGTGTTAATTACTTTAAATATGCATTTAGGAGAAATAGAGGGTTTTGCTAATATCTGTTTGCCTTGTTTTATGTTAGAGCCTGTTTCCAGTAAACTAAGTGCCAGATTTTGGTATGGGATTTCTGCCAAAGAACAAACAAGTGAATACTTGCAATCTTTAAAAATGAAAGTTAAAAAATCCAAAGTTCCCGTTATAGCCAAATTGGGACAAACCACGATAACTGTTAAAGAGTTTTTAGACTTGCAAAAGGGTGATGTAATTACTTTAGAAAAAAATATAAAAGAATATATTGATATCATTATTGGTTCTGAAACTAAGTTTAAGGGTAAAGTAGGTCTTTCTGGAAGTCATTTAGGTGTACAGATAATAAAACCTGTTTTGGAAGAAGGTGAAAATAATGAATGAAGGAATTCTATCTCAAGAAGAAATTGATGCTTTATTAAAAAATGATTTGGAAGAGGTAAATTCTACTGATTCAATTGATATAATGGATAAAGACATTTTAGGGGAAATGGGTAATATTTCCATGGGTACGGCTGCTACAACCCTTTCTACCCTCTTGGGGAAAAAGGTGGAAATTACAACTCCCCATGTGGAAATAACCTGTAAAGAAAAATTCCGGGAAACATATCCACGGCCTTATGTGGTTATTGATGTTCAGTACGTAGATGGTTTAGAAGGAAATAACCTGTTAATTATTACCCCTAATGATGCCGCCATTATTGCTGATTTAATGATGGGGGGGACCGGTGAAAATGTTTTAGGAGAACTAACAGAGTTACAATTAAGTGCCGTTAGTGAAGCTATGAATCAGATGATGGGCTCAGCTTCTACTTCCATGTCAGAAGTATTAGCGAAAACTATAAATATTTCACCTCCCACTATTAAAATCGTCGATCTTAAGGAAGAAGATGTGGGTTTTGAAGATGTGAGCGGTGAGGAAATTATTGTTATGATTTCCTTTAACCTAAAGATTCAAGGCTTACTGGAAAGTAAAATGATTCAGTTACTTCCTTTACATTTTGCTAAAAAAGTCAGTAGCGAATTATTGAGGAATTTGGAAGAAGGTAATTCTACAATACCTGCAACAAACGATACAGAGTCCGGGCAGGTTATAATTGATGAGCCTGTATCCAAGGATGAGAATCCCGGATCTGATTATAATCTTCCTGCAGAAGAAAAAATTCAATCGGTAAGCAAACCGGCGGTTACGGTTAAACCGGTAGAATTTGCCCAATTAACTCCGCAAGTACCGGCGGGAAAACCGCAAAATTTGGACTTGATTTTGGATGTTCCCTTAGAGATTTCCGTGGAATTAGGGCGAACTAACAAATCAATTGAAGAGATTTTAAAATTCTCTACCGGCTCCATTATTGAATTAAACAAACTGGCGGGAGAACCGGTTGATATGTTAGTAAATGGTAAATTATTTGCAAAAGGGGAAGTAGTAGTTATTGATGAAAATTTTGGAGTAAGAATAACCGATATTATCAGTCCATTAGAAAGAGTGAAAAATTTACAATAAGGAGGATATACATCTAATGGGTCATAGAGTATTAATTGTTGATGATGCTGCTTTTATGAGAATGATGCTTAAAGATATTCTGACTAAAAACGGTTATGAAGTCATAGGGGAAGCAGAAAACGGTAAAGTTGCAGTTGAAAAATATAAGGAACTACAGCCGGAACTGGTGACCATGGATATAACAATGCCGGAAATGGATGGCATAACTGCCGTTAAAAAAATCCGGGAAATAAATCCCGGTGCTCGGATAGTTATGTGCAGTGCCATGGGCCAGCAGGCTATGGTTATAGATGCTATTCAAGCAGGAGCCAAAGATTTTGTAGTTAAACCTTTTCAACCTGAACGAGTGGTTGAGGCGGTGCGCAAGGCTTTATCATGAATATTTCCAAATTCTCCGTCTTGGTTTTACTGCTTTTATTATTTTTAAATACATTTACTTATAATGCCTTTGCTATTGAAGAAGAACCTTTGGATCTGGAAATTCCGGAGAAAGAGGGAGAATTCAGCCAAAGCCTCAATAGCGGTACTTTATTGTTAAAGTATTTGTTTTCAGTTTTAGGTGTTATTCTTATAACTTATATAGGTGTTAAATTTTTTGCTCAGAAATTTAAAATACAGACTTTAAGCGGTGATTGGATTCGTGTATTAGACCGATTTTCTCTAGATTCAAATAAAAATATTTATTTAGTGGAGATAGAAGGCAAAGGTTATGTTTTAGGTGTTACTGATTCCCAGATTAATGTTTTAACGGTTATTGAAGATGAAATAAGGTTGGAAGAATTAAGAGGCTTAGCCCTTGAGCCAGTGCAGAAGACAAATTGGCGGGACAAGCTTCCTGTTTTCAACAGTAAAAACCAGAGAAATTTTCATCAGTCATTACAATATAATCTTCAAAAGATACAAAATCTCTATTCAGATAAAGAAGAGGACGAAAAGTATGAAAAATAGGTTACCGGTTTTGTTTGCTTGTTTATTATTCCTTATTTTTGCTAAAGAAGGTTGGGCTGCCCCACTACCTTTTCCCAGTTTTGAAGTAGGGGTAGAAACAGCAGAAACACCGGAAGAGGTAGTTGTAAGTTTACAATTACTTGCCCTTTTAACAATTTTGAGCTTAGCTCCGGCAATTTTGATTTTAACTACCTCTTTTACCAGGATAATTGTGGTTTTATCTTTTGTTCGCAATGCCCTGGCAACTCAACAAATGCCACCAAATCAGGTTTTGATCGGTTTAGCTTTGTTTCTGACCTTTTTTATTATGGCCCCTGTTTGGGTGGATATTAATGAAAATGCTTTACAACCTTATTTGGCTGATGAAATAACTTTTGAAGAAGCAGGAAGAGCTGCAATAGCTCCGGTAAGGGAGTTTATGTTTAAACATACCAGAACCAACGATCTGGCTTTATTTGTTAATTTATCTGGTATGGAACGTCCTCTGGTAAAAGGTGATATTCCAACTTATGTGTTAATCCCTGCCTTTGTGATCAGTGAATTAAAAACTGCTTTTCAAATAGGTTTTTTGATCTATATACCTTTTATCATAATTGATATGGTGGTAGCCAGTGTATTAATGTCCATGGGGATGTTGATGGTTCCGCCGATGATGATTTCATTGCCCTTTAAACTTTTACTTTTTGTTCTTGTTGACGGTTGGCATCTTGTTGTGGAGTCTTTGGTTTTAAGTTTTTAGTAAGGGAGCAACTTAAATGACTCAGGATTATGTTCTTTATATAGCTAGGGAAGCTATATTTACAACCCTTTTAATTGCCGGTCCTTTATTGGCCGGTAGCATAATTGTGGGGCTGGTGATCAGTATTTTTCAAGCCACAACCCAAATTCAAGAACAAACCTTGACCTTTGTGCCTAAAATTATCACTATTCTAATCTTGCTTTTAATTTTCGGACCCTGGATGTTAAACATTATGATTAGTTTCACTAAAATGATTTTTGAGATTATACCAGGATTAGGTAGGTAAAGGTTATGGAAGGGTTAACATCTCTTTTGGCACAATTACCAGGGTATTTCATATTTTTATTCCGTATAATCGGAGTGATTTTTTCAGCACCTGTCTTTAGCAGCCGTAGTGTTCCCGTTCCCGTAAGAATTTTCTTTTCTTTATTATTAAGTACAATGGTTTTTCTTGTACTAGCTCCTAGCGAAGAATATAACTTGGATTTAGGATTTATATTTTTATTAATCAGTGAATTTTTAGTAGGCATAGTAATCGGCTTTGTAGCTAACCTTTTGTTTTCGGCCATTCAATTGGCAGGTCAAAGTATTGATATGCAAATGGGTTTCGGAATAGTAAACGTTATGGACCCGCAAACCGGTCTGCAAGTACCCTTAATGGGTACCTTTCAAAATCTCTTGGCGATTTTAGTTTATTTATCTATTAACGGTCATCACCAATTAATTGAAGCCCTTTTTTTATCTTATAAAATAGTACCGGTTAACGGTCTTATTATCAAAGGTGCTTTAATTGAATTCTTAATACAAGTAACCGCCAACATGTTTGTTATTGCCTTAAAGCTGGCGGCACCTTTGGTAGGGGCCTTATTCATTACAGATTTTGTAATGGGTATTATCGCTAGAACCGTGCCGCAAATGAATGTTTTTTTAGTAGGTATGCCGGCCAAAATCTTAATTGGTTTTTTGTTAATGTTTTTAATACTTCCTTTTTATATTTATCTCTTAAATGCTTTGTTTGAAGGTTCTCTGCAAGATATTTTTCGGGGACTAAGGGTGTTAGCATGAGTAAATACTATCTTAATCTCCAATTGTTTGCCGGCGAAAAAACAGAAAAAGCAACCCCTAAAAGGCGGCAGGAGGCTCGAAAAAAGGGACAAGTCTTAAAAAGCAGTGAGGTTAATTCAGCACTTGTTTTATTAGCTGCCTTTGGCATTATCAATACCTTATTAATTAGCATGATCGAACGGTGGGAAAATTTTAGTGTCAGGCTTTGGAATAATTTGATTCTAACTGACTTTTCCTTAGAAAATATAGTCCCTGTTTTATCTCAAGTAATCTATTTAGTTTTTAGCCTTCTTTTACCAATTCTCTTAATAATTTTTGTGGTGGCAGTGGCCGCAAATCTCATCCAAGTAGGATTTTTGTTTTCTACTGAGGCTCTAACAGTTAAGCTTTCTAGGATTAATCCATTAGAAGGACTAAAAAGATTTTTCTCTAAAAAAGCTCTCGTAGAATTGGCTAAAGCGACGGCGAAAATATTATTGCTGGCTTATGTTGCTTATTCTACTATTAAAAAGCAAATTAATTCTTTTTCTTATTTAATGGATATGGAGATAAAATCAATTATCGGTTTTTTAGGAGAGATTCTTTTCACAATAATGTGGAAAGTGGTATTAATATTAATTTTTTTAGGTTTAATAGATTATTTGTATCAAAAGTATGAGTACGAATCTTCTTTAAAGATGTCTAAACAAGAGATAAAAGATGAATATAAAAATATTGAAGGGGACCCACTGATAAAAAGTAGGATTAGAGAAAAACAACGGCAAATGGCTATGCACAGAATGATGCAGAGTGTACCTGAAGCCGATGTGGTTATAACTAACCCTACTCACTTTGCAGTAGCTATTAAATATGACGCCAAAGTTATGGATGCTCCGGTAGTAATCGCTAAAGGGAAAAACCTAATTGCTTTAAAGATTAAGGAAATTGCCCAGGATTCCGGTGTAGTCATAGTAGAAAATAAACCTTTGGCTCAAACTCTTTACCATAGTGTAGATATAAATGAACAAATACCTGAACATTTATTTCAAGCAGTGGCCGAAGTATTGGCCTTTGTTTACCGATTAAAGGGAAAAGTTTAGGAGGCATTCAAGATGGCTGTGTCTCAAACATCACAAACATCATTATTAAATAGGATTTTTAGGCAAAGTGATTTAGTAATAGCCTTAGGTGTAATCTTAATTATTATAATGATGATTATTCCTATACCGGACTGGCTTTTAAGCTTATTGATTGTTTTAAATATTACCCTTTCCTTAACTATACTTTTAGTAACAATGTATAACCTAGAGCCTTTGGATTTTTCTGTTTTCCCTACTTTGTTGTTAATAATGACTCTTTTTCGCCTTGCTTTAAATATTTCTTCGACCAGGCTGATTCTCTTATACGCAGATGCTGGGGAAGTAATTGCTCAATTTGGTAACTTTGTGGTGGGAGGAAATCCCGTAGTCGGTTTTATTATCTTTTTAATTCTTGTTGTCATTCAATTTATTGTGATTACCAAAGGTGCGGAAAGGGTTTCTGAAGTTGCGGCCCGTTTTACTTTAGATGCTATGCCCGGGAAGCAAATGGCCATTGATGCGGATTTAAACGCCGGTTTGATAAGTGAAAATGAGGCCAGAACACGCAGGAAAAATATCCAAAGGGAAGCGGATTTTTTCGGGGCAATGGACGGTGCCAGCAAGTTTGTAAAAGGTGATGCCATAGCCAGTATCATTATTGCTTTGATAAATATTTTAGGTGGCATGATTATCGGTTTTTTTCAAATGGAATTAGGTTCAATAGGGGAAGTAGCCAGAACTTTTACCCTGTTGACTGTCGGTGACGGTTTGGTTACTCAGATTCCAGCTCTTCTTTTGTCAACCTCTATGGGTATTGTTGTTACCAGGGCCGCATCTGAATCTAATTTAGGTCAGGATCTGACTAGACAAGTTTTGGCTTATCCTAGAGCTCTGGGAATAGCGGCAGTAGTCTTGGCATTTTTAGGATTGTTTTCGAAATTGCCTACTTTTCCTTTTTTGGTTTTAGCTGTAGGCAGTGGTTTATTAGGTTATTTGTTGCATACTACCTCACGATTATCTGAAGCGAAGAAAATCGAAGAAATGGAAACTAAAGAGGTTGAAGAAATTAAGAAGCCGGAAAATGTTTACAGTCTTCTAAATGTTGATACTTTAGAATTGGAATTAGGATATGGTCTTATTCCTTTGGTTGATAATAGCCAGGGAGGAGACCTTTTAGATAGAGTGGTCCTGATTAGAAAACAGATTGCTTTAGAATTGGGACTGGTTGTACCTCCCATTCGAATTAGAGATAATATGCAGCTTGCACCTAATAAGTATGTAATCAAACTTAAGGGTGTACCTTTAGTGGAAGGGGAGCTAATGTTAGATTACTTTTTAGCTATGAACCCAGGTGATGCTCCTATAATTGAGGGGATAGAAACCAGGGAACCGGCTTTTGGTTTGCCTGCTCTGTGGATTTCAGAAGAAAAGAGAGATGAAGCGGAAATAAGTGGGTATACGGTAGTTGATCCTCCTACGGTGTTGGTTACTCATTTAACGGAATTTATTAAAGATCATGCCGGTGAGATTATGACCAGACAAGATTTGCAGGCACTTATAGACCATGTGAAGAAAGATTATCCGGCTGTGGTTGAAGAACTCATACCCCAAGTTTTAACTTTAAGTGAAATCCATAAAGTAGTAGTTAACTTATTAAAGGAAAGAGTCCCTATCAGAGATATGAATACTATTTTGGAAACACTGTGTGATTATGCTTCTGTAACCAAGGATATTGATCTTTTAACTGAATATGTTAGGCAAGGCTTAAGCCGTCAAATAGCCAATATATATACTGATGATACCAATAAAATTTCCGTAATTACCATTAGCCCAACTGTTGAACAGGTGATTAGAGACAGTATTCGGGAAACTGAGCAAGGCAATTACCTGGCTCTGGAACCAACACAAGCTCAAAAAATAATAAAAGCTGTAAGCGATAATTTGGAACAGGTGTCTGTAATGGGCTTAGAGGTTGTTATTCTTACTCCTCCGGTAGTACGTCTGTATTTACGTAGGCTACTTGAACGGAGTTTTCCCCGCATTCCGGTTCTTTCATATAATGAAATTCCTTCTAATGTGGAAATCGAAGCCGTAGGGATGGTGAATATTTAAATGCGTGTAAAAAGGTTTGTAGCTAAAAATATTCAGGATGCAATGGTAAAGGTAAAAATGGAAATGGGCAAAGACGCAATTATCCTCAATACGCGCAAATTTAAAGAAGGTGGCTTTTTAGGTTTTTTTGCTAAAGAATTTGTGGAAGTTACTGCTGCCGTAGATGAAAACTATCGTTTAACGGAAAATAGAGTTTTACCTAAACCGGAAGAGAAAAACCAGGTTTTACCGGAAAGAGAAGGGGTAAATTACGAAATTAAAGAAGAAATAAATAAGGATAGGGATGTAGAGCTAAATAATGAATTGACAGAAATGAAAAGCCAGATCAAGGAAATAATTGATAAAATTGAATATGCTAGTCTAAATATTGGTTTAAGTCGAGCAGAAAAAAAATTTTTTCAGATTTTAGTTGAAAATGATGTAGAAGAAAAACTGGCTAGCCGCATAGTAAAGCGCACTATGGAAAGAATCCCTTCGGAAAAACAAGAAGATAAAGATTATATCCGTCAAGAGTTTATAGAGACTATCGGTAATATTTTAAAAAAACCCAAACCTATAGTTTTACCACAAAAAAGAAAACAAATGGTTTTTGCTTTGGTAGGTCCTACCGGTGTAGGTAAAACTACTACCATTGCTAAACTAGCTGCAAATTTTGCCCTTAATGACCAGAAAAAAATTGCTTTAATCACTTCTGATACTTATCGAATTGCCGCGGTAGAACAGCTGAAAACAGTAGGAGAAATTATGGGAATACCAGTAGAAGTAGTCTTTACACCTCAGAGTATGAAAAACAGTATCTTAAATCACAAAGACAAAGATTTGATTTTTATCGATACCGCAGGAAGAAGTCATAAAAATGTAGTACAAATGACCGAATTAAAAGGTTTTTTAGAGGCTGCCCAACCTGATGAAACATTTTTAGTATTAAGTGCTACTACCAGATATAAGGATATGTTGGAGATCATTAATAATTTCGAAAAAGTGAATTTTAGCAGGCTCTTATTTACTAAACTTGATGAAACTTCAACTTATGGTGCTATTTTAAGTACTGTGTATAAAACGAAAAAAAATCTATCTTATTGTACTACCGGTCAAAATGTTCCTGATGATATAGAAGTAGCCGACTACCGAAAATTAGCAGAGCTTATCCTAGGGGATGGTGCCCAATGAGTACTCAATTAGATCGTTTACGAGCATTAGTGAAAAATTTAAAGTCAGAAGTAGAAAGTGACTTGCAAGGCATAAAAAAAAGAACCCAGGTAATTTCTATTACTTCTGGTAAAGGCGGAGTCGGTAAAACAAACTTTACCATAAATTTTGGTTTAGCTTTAGTGGAAATGGGCAAGAAAGTTATCATTTTAGATGCAGATCTTGGCCTGGCTAATATTGATGTAGTTTTAGGCATTACGCCATCCTATAATTTATATCATGTGCTGAATGAAGAAAAAGAACTGGCTGAGATTATAATCGAAGGGCCTGAAGGAATTAAGATAATTCCCGGTGGTTCCGGTGTTTTTGAATTAGCTGAACTAAAGGAATGGCAATTGGAAAGGTTTTTACTTAAGCTGACTTCCCTGGAAGGGGAATATGACTATCTACTAATTGATACAGGAGCAGGGCTTTCCAGAAGTGTTCTTAATTTTAGTTTGGCTGCTGATGAAGTTTTGGTGATTACTACACCGGAACCAACTGCTTTAACAGATGCCTATGGACTGATTAAAACTTTAGTTATGCAAAAATATCAAGGTAAATTGAAACTAATCGTTAATAGAGCCTTATCCCCTGAAGAAGGAAGGCTTACAGCAAATAAATTGAAATTAGTGGTAGATAAGTTTTTAAAAGACTGTAACTTGGAAAGCATGGGATGGATTCTTGATGACAAAGTGGTTTCTCAAGCAGTGAAAAAACAAGAACCTTTTCTTTTAAGTTTTCCTTATTCTAAAGCCAGCACAAATATTTACTCTATGGCTGCTGAGTTTACTAAGCAAAATTTTCGGTTACCTCAAGCAGTTGGCTTAAAGAATTATTTTCATAAAATATTAACGGCATTTAGAAGTTAAGCTAGGTGAGACTATGTTAGAGAAATTAAAAATAAATCAAATTATTGACATTGAAGTTGAAGAAGGTAATGAACATGCAGGAAGTTACCGAACCCGGATTGAGGACATAAATGAAGACGGTATAGTTATTGCGATGCCAATAGTCCAGGGCAATTTAGTTCCCTTAAGGCCGGATACTCCAGTAATTATTTGGTATTGGGATAGTATTGCTACCTTTGCTTTTTATTGTCAGGTGAAGGCAAGGATTTTTGAACCACTACCCATGGTATTTTTAAGTCGTCCTTTTAGCATAAAAAAAATTCAAAGGAGAGAGCATGTACGAGTACCTACTTCTTTAAAAATAGAATATTCCTTCGTTAATAAAAGCAACTTGGACGGTGTTTACCATAGCACTTTCCTTCGTGATCTAAGCGGTGGTGGTGCCCAATTTATTACAAATAAATCTTTGTCTAAAGGTACTGAATTAAAAGTTAAAATATATTTACCTTCAGAGGTCATTGAATGTCAAGCTAAGGTAAGGTGGTCGAAAGAGGAAATTATAGACAATCAAAGCAGGTTTTTTGTTGGTGTACAATTTATTAATATTTCCGAACGTGATCGTGAGGAAATAATAAAATATGTATTTTTTAGGCAACGGGAATTAATCAAAAAAGGGGTATTGTAGATGTTGAAGAAAAAGGTTTTAGTGGTTGATGACTCAGCTTTTATGCGGAAAGTGATTTCAGATATGATTAATAAAGATGAAAGTTTAGAAGTCATCGGAACAGCACGTAATGGGGAAGATGCCCTTAGAAAAATCCAACAGCTAAAACCTGATGTAATTACTTTAGATGTAGAAATGCCTGTAATGAATGGTCTGGAAGCTTTGCATAGGATTATGACCATTCAACCTACTCCGGTTATTATGTTAAGTACCTTTACAAAAAAAGGCGCAGATATAACCATTGAGGCTTTGGCTAACGGTGCTGTTGATTTTGTTCCTAAGCCGGGAGGTCCAATCTCATTAAATATTGAAGAAGTGGAAAAAGAACTCATTCAGAAAATAAAAATTGCCAGCCAAGTTAAGGTAAATTTCACCGGCACGAGTAAAGAATTTTATAAACCTTTAGAAACGGTGGAACCTGGTCAAAAGACTGGTTCTCCTATGGAATGCAATTTAAAGTTCCCCCTGGTATTAATAGGAACTTCAACAGGAGGGCCTAAGGCCTTAGATATAGTGTTACAATCCTTACCGGAGAACCTTCCGGCAGGGGTGTTAATAGTCCAGCATATGCCCCCCGGATTTACTAGATCATTAGCAGAAAGACTAGATAGATCCAGTCCTTTAAAAGTTAAAGAAGCAGAGAATGGAGAAAAGGTTTTACCTGGACATGCCTATGTCGCACCCGGAGATTACCATTTGGAAGTAGAATTAAAAAACTGTGAACCATTTGTTAAATTACACCAAGGACCTACAGTTAACGGACATCGCCCTGCAGTAGATACCTTATTCAACTCTGTTGCTGAAAAAGGAATAAAAAAAGTTATTGCTGTAATTATGACCGGTATGGGTTATGACGGTCGGGAAGGGTTAGTAAATTTAAAGAAAAACGGTTGTTATGCTATCGCCGAAGCTCAAGAAACATGTGTTGTTTTCGGTATGCCTAAATCTGCTATTGATACAGGTTGTGTCGACAAGGTTGTTCCTTTGCCGGAAATAGCTTCGGGAATCATAAATTATTTAGTTAATTTTAGGTGAAACTTGGAGGTGGAAAGATTGGATACTAATGAATACTTAGGCTTATTTCTGGAGGAGTCCCGGGAAAATTTACAAGTCTTAAATGAAGGTTTGCTTTCTTTGGAACAGGATCCTGAAAACGAAATGGCCCTTAATGAGATATTCCGGGCTGCTCACACCTTAAAGGGAATGGCGGCAACGATGGGTTTTGAGCAAATAACTGAACTTACCCATAAGATGGAAAATGTTTTAGGGAAACTGCGGGATAAAGAACTGGAGTTTTCCCGTTTTATAAGCGATTTGCTTTTTAAATGTGTTGATGCTTTAGAAAATATGGTTGAAGGGATAAGTACAGGTAACCAGAATGAATTTGTCATAGATGATTTAGTCGCCAGTCTGAAAAATTTAGAAGAAGGACAAGGACAAGCCGTAGAAGAAACTTCCCAATATACAGTAAAGGATGAATTGAATGAATATGAAAACAATTTAATTTTAAAAGGACAGGAACAAAATTATCATACATATAAAGTAGTCGTAGAGGTTTCTCCCCAGTGCGTTATGAAAGCGGTCAGAGCCTTTATGGTTTTTAAAAACTTAGAAGAATTAGGAGAAATAATTAAATCGGTACCGGCAGTCCAGGATCTGGAAGATGAAAAATTTGATAGAGAATTTACCCTGTATTTATTAACCAAAGAAAATGAAAATAAAATTAGAAATGCTGTGGATAAGATTAGTGAGATTAGCTTAAAACAGTTGGCTGAGGTTAAAATCCAGAAGGAAGCTAATCTTCCTAAAGAAAAGAAAAAAACTGTTAACCAAGTAGACAGTTGGGATAAAACCAAGATTAAAACTATGCAGACCGTTCGGGTAGATATTACGAAATTGGATAATCTGATGAACTTAGTTGGTGAACTGGTTATTAATAAAACCCGTTTAGAACAGATAATGAAAACAGGTCAAGTCACTTCTTTAGGAGAAACTGTTGAGCAGATCGAACGAATCACCTCTGATTTACAGAATGTGGTAATGAAAGTCCGCATGGTACCTATTGAACAAGTTTTTAATCGTTTTCCCCGTATGGTAAGAGATTTTTCTAAAGAATTGGAGAAAGAGGTGGAGTTGGTTTTAGAAGGGCAAGAAACGGAGCTGGACAGGACTGTAATTGATGAAATAAGTGACCCTTTAGTACATTTAATTCGAAATTCTTTAGACCATGGGTTGGAAAAACCTGAAGAACGACTGGCCCAGGGTAAAAGCAGAGTAGGAACTTTAAAGCTTATTGCCCGTCAGGAAGGAAATTCTGTGTTAATCATTGTTGAAGATGACGGCCAGGGAATTAATATAGAAAAAGTTAAGACAAAAGCGGTAGAAAATGGAATGGTTACAATTAAAGAGTTAGAGCAAATGTCAGAAAAAGAAATCTTGGATTTTATTTTCGCTCCCGGATTTAGCACTGCTCAACAAGTTACGGATATTTCCGGTCGGGGAGTAGGATTGGATGTAGTGAGAGCTAAAATTAACTCCTTAAACGGGAACGTTTTTTTGGAAAGTCAGCCGGGCATTGGAACAAAATTTACAATAAAACTGCCTTTAACTTTGGCAATTATTCAGGCTTTATTAGTTAAAGTTGAAGAAGAAGTATATGCTATTCCTCTGGCTAATATTGACGAAACAACTCTGATTGAGGAAGATGTTATTAAAAATGTCCAGGGACAAGAAGTAATGGTGTTAAGGGGTAAGGTATTGCCATTAATTCGTTTAAGCAAAGTCTTAGAGGTTCCCTGTACCGGAAAATGCGGCGAAGAACTTTATGTAGTAGTAGTTCGTAAAGGGGAAGAACAGATAGGTTTAGTTGTTGATGAATTAATAGGACAACAGGAAATAGTGATATCTTCCTTAGGGAAATTGTTTTCCAATTTACCAGGTATTGCCGGTGCAGCAATTTTAGGTGACGGTAAGGTTTCTCTCATTTTAGATATAGGGACGTTATTTTAGTTCTGTTAAATAGAGGAGGTATAGAGGATGGAGCAAATTCAAGTTGTTGCTTTTAAATTAGGGAATGAAGAGTATGCCATCGACGTAATGGCCGTTCAGGAAATAATACGGCCAACTGCTATTACCCGGGTACCACGAACTAAAGACTTTTATAGTGGAGTTATTAACTTACGGGGTAATGTGGTTCCAATAGTTAATCTTGCTAAGAGATTTAATCTTGAAGAAGTGGAGTTAACAGAAAAAAGCAGAATTATTATTCTAAATGTTAATGATATCAGGGTAGGAATAACGGTGGAAAGTGTTACCGAAGTAATTAATATCAATAAGGATGATATTGAAACCCCCAATCTGACAAATGTTATCGATGAAAAATTTATTGCCGGAGTTGCCAAATATCAGGAAAGGTTATTGATACTTTTAAATATTGAAGAAGTTCTTGAACTAACAGAAGTAGCACAGGATACCGAAGAAATTAAGGGGTGAATTTATGGATTTCACCAAACTTAATGATCTGCAAAAAGATGCCTTGAAAGAAATAGGTAATATAGGAGCAGGCAATGCAGCAACAGCCTTATCGACTATGCTTAATAAAAAAATAAATATGAGTGTTCCCAATGTTTTTATATTACCTTTTGCACAGGTTGTGGAAATCATGGGGGGAGCGGAAAATTTAGTGGCCGGCGGCTATTTACAAGTAACCAGTAAGGCTCCTTTAAGCATACTTTTTGTTTTGCCCGAGGACAGCATTAGAATTTTTTTAAACATCTTATTAGGAAAATCTTTGGAAGAGGGACAATTTGAATTAGATGAAATGTCTATTTCTGCCTTAAAGGAAGTAACCAATATTTTAGCCGGTTCTTATTTAACGGCTCTCAATAGTTTTACAAAATTAGAATTTACTCCTACCGTACCTGCTTTAGCCTTGGATATGGCAGGGGCTATTCTGGGAAATGTTTTGCAGCTATACGGGGAAGTAAGCGATTATGCTTTGGTTATTGAAAGTGTGTTTTCGGAAGAAGAAAAGGAAGTAAAAGGACATTTTTTCCTCTTGCCGGAACCTGGGTCTTTAGAAATTTTATTAGGCAAATTAGGAGTTGGCAATAATGGATGAAATAAAAGTGGGTATGGCCGATTTAGCTACAGCTAAACCACCACAAGTTCTGGTGACCACCGGTTTAGGTTCCTGTGTGGGCGTCTGCCTTTTAGATCCCTTAGTTAAAGTAGGTGGTTTAGCCCACATAATGTTGCCGGACAGTACCCAGGCCCGTGATGTACAAAATAAAGCAAAGTACGCTGATACAGCTATTAAAATACTAATTGATGAAATGGTTAATTTAGGAGCAATAAAAAGACGTATGGTAGCTAAAATAGCCGGGGGCGCACAGATGTTTAATTTTAGCGGCAATAACAGTATTATGAAAATTGGGGAGCGAAATGTAGAAGCTGTAATAACAAATCTTAATATTTGGGGCATTCCAATTTTAGCCCAAGATACAGGTGGAAATTATGGACGAACAATTTATTTTTATCCTGAGAACGGTCAGCTGTATATTCGAACAATAAAGTATGGGGAGAAGATTGTGTGAGGAATAAGTCAATGGAAGATAAAAATGACTTGTGGTCAAGATACCGGAAGGAGCCCAGCAAAGAAATCAAAGAAAAAATTGTGATGAATTATGCTCCCTTAATAAAAGCATCTGCTTATCGTTTGTACCAGGGACTACCGGGTAATGTAGAACTGGATGATTTGCTGGCCTATGGTTCTTTGGGACTACTTGATGCTATTGACAGGTATAACCCGGAACTCAGTGATAAGTTTGAACCTTATGCTATGCTCAGAATCAGGGGAGCAATGATTGACGGTTTACGTAAAATGGATTGGGCTAACCAATCTTCTCGAAGAAAAGCTAAGGAAATTGAAAAAGCTTACACTTTCTTGGAACAGAAGCTAGGCCGAAGTGCTACCGATCAAGAGGTGGCAGATTATCTTGGTCTGACTGTAAAAGAATTTGAACAACTATTACAAGAAGTAGGATCTTTGTCCGTAATTTCTTTAGAACAGCCTTTGGAGAAAGATGAACATGATTTATTTACTTTAGGAGATCTGTTAGTTGACAAATCCAGTCCTGATCCTCTTGATAACCTGGAAAACCTGGAAATTAAAGATTATTTAAGTAAAGCCATCGCAGAGCTAAATGAGAAAGAACGGCTTGTTATAACATTATACTATTATGAAGAGTTAAGCATTAAGGAAATCAGTAAAATACTGGAGCTATCAGAAGGAAGAATTTCTCAGATACATAAAAAAGCCGTTCTTAAATTGAAAGGAAAATTACAAAGGTTTCTGAACTTGTGAATCAAAGGAGGAAGTTCTTAATGACTGCCACTTCTCAAAAAGAGAAAGAGAAAAAAAGATTTGTCATTAGGGTCAGTAGAGATCATCTATCTGCATTTTTGACTATTTTTCCCTATGATGAGGAAAAAGAAAATCCGGTAACTTTGGCTCAGATAAAAAATGAGTTGCTTAAAGCCGGTATAGTTTATGGTATTGATGAAGTAAAAATTTTACTGGCTCTCAATGAAAAAAAAGGAGTTACTGATCAGTTAATAGCGGAAGGCAAAAAACCTGTACCTGGCCAAAATGCTCAGTTAAAATATTATTTTAATCCTCATGGTGTTGAAATAAAACCCAAAGAGTTGGAAAACGGGCGCGTTGATTTTTATAACATTAGTTTGATTCAAAATGTAAAAAAAGGTCAGCTCTTGGTAGAAAAAATACCTGCCACCCGTGGTATTCCGGGAGTAAATGTATTTGGCAAAGAAATACCTGGTCTTCCGGGAAAGGATATCCCCCTACCTATAGGAAAAAATGTCAATGTAAGTGAGGATATGCTTAAAGGGTATGCTGCTTGTGAAGGTCATGTTGTTTTCACTGGCGGTAAAGTATCGGTTCTGGATGTTTTAGAGATAAAAGGAGATGTTAATTTTTCTACCGGTAATATAGAATATAGCGGTAATGTGATTATTAAAGGACATGTTCGAGAAGGTTTCAAAGTAACCAGCAAAGGTGATGTAGAAATATTCGGCACGGTAGAAGGGGGACATGTTTTTGCAGATGGAAATATAATAGTAAAAAAAGGTATTCGCGGTAACAAAAAGAGTAAGATCGAAGCAAAGAAAAATGTTTACAGCAATTTTATTGAAAATGCTTATGTTAAAGCCGGTGAGGACATAATCGTCAACTCTGGGATTATGCACAGTGAAGTAAATGCCGGGTTAAATGTCCAAGTAGGTGGCAAAAGAGGAGTGGTAGTAGGTGGTGTTTGTCGGGCAGGTAAGTCTCTTGTTTGCAAAAATCTAGGTTCTAATTTAGCAACCATAACTATTGTGGAAGTTGGCGTTAATCCGGATTTGTGGCTGGCTTATAATCAGGTTAGCCGAGATATTGAAAATATTAAGCAAAATTTAGATAAAGCTGATAAAGCTCTAAAAATCTTAAAACAACTGGAAGAAAAACTTAATAAACTTCCTCCTGATAAAGAAAAATTAAGACAGAAATTGCTTGATACCCGTAAGCAATTACAGAGAGACAATACCCGGTTAGAACTGGAAAAATTTGATTTAGAGCAAAAAATAAAAAAAATAGGTGATGGGATTATTAAAGTTTCAGAAACCATTAATTGTGGAGTACAAATTTCCATGGGCAAAGCCAAAAAACATTTTACCAGTGAAATGAAAAGAGTAGTATTGAAATTAGATGGAATGGACATAAGAATTGAGCCTTTAGTCAGTTGAAAAGGAGGGTTACTCATGTCCCTTAATTCTATTGATTTCCAGGTTGTTTTTCAAAAGAGCGGTGAAGTCAGTAGGATTCAAACCTTACAGCAGGATCAGGGGAATATACAAAACCAACAAATAGTGTCAGGAGTTAAACAGGAGTTTAACCGACAGGAGAAAGCAGTTAAAAATTTGGACTATATAGAGAAAAAGAATATTGGCCGTGAAGGCAGTAAAAAGGGACGACAAAAAAATGCTTCAAATAAGGAAAGGGAGCAGGCAAAAAAAGAAGATAGTGGTTCAGAGGAAAAAATATTAAAACATTTGGGCAACCATTTAGACTTGCATATATAAGGTGGTAATATGTTGTATTTTTTTTTTAGGAGTCATAATGACATTAATTTTAGTTGCAGTAATTTTAAGATTTGTTTTTAAAGGTTACTACCGATTTTTAATAGAAGCCAGGAAAATTTATCAAGATTTAACACAATTATATGAAAAATGTCAAGAGATTTCTGAGAGTATGGTTCGGGATTTAGAGGACCAGATAACCCAGGGTAAAAATATTTTAATGAGTTTAGAAGAAAAAATTGCTTGTGCTTCAAAGGATTTTACTAAAAATACTTCATATTACCCGACTTTGCCTACAAAAGAGAAGGAAATTTTAAAATTAGCCGGTCAGGGCTTAAGTATAAAAGAAATTGCCCGACGTTTAGGTGTGGAACAGGATCGGGTAACATTTGTTTTACAATTATATAAAGATTTTCTTGCTTAATAGATTTTACTGTGCTAAAATTAGTTTCGGTGTTAAATACACACGCCTTGGGACTTGGCTTAGGGTGCCAATTCAGGTCTAAGCCAGGGTTGAAAAAGGCGGAGGAAAAACCAAAAAGGAAGGAGGTGCCGAAGAAATGGCTATTATCTCCATGAAACAACTCTTAGAAGCCGGTGTACATTTTGGTCACCAGACTAGACGGTGGAATCCCAAAATGGCTCCCTATATTTTTGCAGAACGGAATGGAATCTATATAATCGATCTGCAAAAAACAGTGAAAAAAGTAGTAGAGGCTTATGAGTTTATTAGACAAGTTGTTTTAGAAGGAAAACCGATTCTTTTTGTGGGGACTAAAAAACAGGCCCAGGAAACCGTGAAAGAAGAAGCCATCAGAGCAGGAGAATATTATGTTAATGAAAGATGGCTGGGCGGTATGTTAACTAATTATCAAACAATTAAGAAACGTATCGACCGTCTGTTTGAAATAGAAAAAATGGAAGAAGACGGAACTCTATCCGTTTTACCCAAAAAAGAAGTCATGAAGCTGATGGCTGAAAAAGAGCGTTTAGAAAGATTTTTAGGTGGCATTAAACATATGCCTGAATTACCTGGTGCTCTTTTTGTTATTGACCCTAGAAAAGAAAAGATAGCTGTGGCCGAAGCCAGACGTTTAGGTATTCCCGTTGTGGCTATTGTAGATACTAACTGTGATCCTGATGAAGTAGATTATGTAATTCCTGGTAATGATGATGCAATCAGGGCAGTTAAATTATTAACTTCTGTAATGGCTGATGCTATATTAGAAGCTAAACAAGGAGATACTACTCAGAATCTTGAAGTAAGTGAAGAGGAGTAAAAGAGTTAAGGGGGGTAGCCGGTCATGGGGGAAGAATAGACCCCCTATAGAGGTGCCCTCCTTTTGCTGATTATAGGTTTTAGTACATAATATTTGGTTATCCTATATAGAAAAATATAGTAAAATAAAAAGGTTAAAGGAGGTATTATCGATGACTGTTACTGCTGCAATGGTAAAAGAACTTAGAGAAATGACCGGGGCAGGAATGATGGATTGTAAAAAGGCTTTACAGGAAACCAACGGTAATATGGAAAAAGCTATAGAATATTTAAGAGAAAAGGGTTTGGCGGCTGCTGCTAAAAAAGCTCACCGTGTAGCTGCTGAAGGTATGGTCACTTCCTATATACATATGGGCGGTAAAATCGGTGTTTTAGTAGAAGTTAACTGTGAAACGGATTTTGTGGCTAAAACAGATAGATTTAAAGAGTTAGCTAAAGATATAGCTATGCAAATTGCTGCCAGCAGACCGGAATACATTAAAAAGGAAGACGTTCCCGAAGATGTCCTTAATAAGGAAAGAGAAATTCTAAGGGCTCAGGCTTTAAACGAAGGAAAACCGGAAAAAATTGTAGATAAAATGGTGGAAGGCCGTATTGAAAAGTTTTATAAAGAAGTATGTTTATTAGAACAACCTTTTATTAAAGACAATGATAAAACGGTAGGGCAGTTAATTTCTGAAGCCATTGCTGAAATCGGTGAAAATATTCAGGTTCGTAGATTCGTTCGTTATGAGTTAGGAGAGGGAATAGAAAAGAAAAAAGAAGATTTTGCCGCTGAAGTAATGGCAGAACTTAATAAGTAATTTAGATTAAGAGAACACGGTGTGTTCTCTTTCTTAAAATTATCGGGGAAATTTTTACTATTATAAAGGAATTATAGGCATAATGTAGAAGTTTATAGACTGGGGGTAATAGTTATGGATCAGCCAAAATATAAACGAGTAGTTGTTAAACTAAGTGGCGAAGCATTAGCAGGAGATTTAGGTTATGGTATAAATCAAGAGGTATTAGCATCAATTTCCGAACAAATTGCCGAAATTGTGGCAATGGGTGTAGAAGTAGCTATAGTTGTAGGTGGTGGTAATATCTGGCGCGGTGTGGCAGGAAGTGCTCAAGGGATGGATAGAGCTACGGCCGATTATATGGGTATGTTAGCTACAGTTATTAATTCTTTGGCCTTGCAGGATGCCTTGGAAAAACACCAGGTAGATAC
>ENA-OWOZ01001356-OWOZ01001356.1-bioreactor-metagenome-genome-assembly--contig:-NODE-1356-length-22999-cov-18.281782_pt1 | contig 22999 bp, 30 predicted proteins | sample MGYA00238140_ERZ651804 | MGnify/ENA primary metagenome ERZ651804 (study PRJEB26910, sample SAMN07631232) | bioreactor metagenome | isolation source: Switchgrass digestor | place: USA: Dartmouth... | reverse complement strand
ACAAAAAGTTGGTGAATGATGTGAGTATTCAAACAGAGTTAGGCAAAGCGTTTGAATACGCTTGTTTACAATCTATTGACCGACCCGAAGGAACGGGGTCTTCTCGCCTTCTTAGATAAAAGAGTAGGTAGAAAGGTAAGGAAAACGTTACCAGGAGCCGGTTTAATCTAGACGTGTTCCTGGCTATTTCTCGGGCTTAAAGGTATAAGAGCCTTAACAAAAAAGAGTTAGAGGCTTAGAGAGCCTCAGAATAAGCCGTTTAAACGAAGCTTCTTTAATATTTTTCGTTTCTGTACTTTATAGGCGTGGTCGATTATATCAACGAAAATATGACAGTAAACAGGGAAAACCCCGCCCAGGGTCCACCAGCCGAGATATTTGTAACTCAGGCAAAAATATGCGGCCCAGAAAAATGGAGAGTGCAAGGTTTTCCTGTGCGTTGACAGTTTCCTTATTATCAATCCTAATGGTCCCAGTCGCTTAGAGGGTATCGAAAGCGTATCTATGTCTGGAGTTATAACGAGAGTGTGCAGCAGCCACCAGACCAGACATAAAATTATAGGCACGATCTCGACGAAGCCTCCGTCGTATGCCATCACTAGAAAGACCAGGACGAGAGGCAGGGGGAGAAGGCAGAGGAATTTATGTGTATCATAATTCGGCATTTCCACCACGTGGTTCTTTCATTACAAGGCTCCTGTATTTTTTTAGCATGTGATTATTAGAACATTAACTATATAAATTATTACATATTTAAATAATTCATTTTATTTATTTAGTTGTTTAGAAGTTTACCCTGTTCAGTGAAGATAGTAAGTTTTATATATGTTGTGTGCCTTGTATATTATAGAGGTGAATAAGATGGAAGAAATCATAGAACAACTCAAGAACGAAGCAAGCAAAGAATTTGTATCGGTAGAATTCAGGAACGGACATATCCATACAGTCAAAGCATACGGATCATGGAATATGTGGGTAGGATCGGAAGCTGGAGAACTTGAAAATCAGATTGATTATATTAGATTCGTTGAGGGTAACGAAAACACAGATGTTTATGATATCCTGACAGCCGACACCGAGGAAGACGCAAAAAAGCTCGGAATCATAGATGAAGATGGGGGATGGATCTAATTTTCTGTATTAAATGTAGACATGTAGAAAGAAACGAAGAAGAAATTAACAAAATTCCAGATTAATTATATTTTTATATTTACTTTATTCACTGAAGATAGTAAGTTTTATATATGTTGTGTGCCTTGTATATTATAGAGGTTGATTATTATGAAAAAATATACTAAACAGTTCGGAACCAATGCAACAGCTAAATCGAGTCTAGAAAATATCTACCTGCAGTACGCAGGACGGTGTTCAGAAACAGGGATGTCATATTACAGACTGAGTGGATTTGTTCCCAGAGAAACGTGGAGAATGATAGCAGAACACTTCGAGAGATTTGGCTTTGACGACGCAGATGGAGAGCTTTACGGCTGGCTCACATCACAGCCGGAAGCAGTTGAGAAAATCCTCGGTGTAAAAGAGGAGCTTACCCTGGCTTATAGGAGAGAACAGGCAAAGAAGAGGAAAGAAAAGAAAGAGAAAAAAACTAAGGAGCTACAGGAAAAAATTGACGACATCAAAAAAGCCTTCTCGAAGGCTGAATATCCCGATCCAAAGAAGGAAGCTGCTCAGTACCAATCAGGATGTGAAAAAATAAGGGTGGAAGGGGAAAAAATCCAGAACCCCTTAAATCCCGAAAACCCATGGGGCGGCGGCGAATGGTGGGTGATCCAGGATAGCTGGATCTGGCATGTTCAAAATAACGGCTTCGACGGGGACGACTGGAGCCGTAACAACGTGCAGACAGGAGGAGCCGGCGCCATTGGCGTAAGGGTTCCATTCAGCGAGGAGCTCGCCGCACAAATAAGGAGCTTGAAAAAATGACAGCGCGGAAACAGAACACTCCTAAAAAATGGCCAAATCCAGGCACAGGACAAGGCAAAAACCCTAGAAAACTATGCCCAGAGTGCCTGAAACAGGGTAAAAAATACTATCTTAAAAAGTCAAGCACTCAATATACTTTAAATAAGAAGCGTAAGACATCTAACGTCTTACTGTTCTGCATAAAGTGTAAATATGTAGAAAGAAACGAAGACGAAATTAAAAAGATTCCAGATTAATTATATTTTTTATATTTACTTTCATCACTGAAGATAGTAAGTTTTAAATACTTTGAAACCTATTACTATATACTAAGTAAAGGATTACAAACAAAATACACGGAGCCAAAAGACAATGAAACAATCAATGAAACAATCAATATGGAACTGGTATAACCAGAACAAATACGATCTGAAAACAAAAAACGTATTTTGTAACTTCAACGCAGGAACAATAACACTGAAATACCCAAATGGGTTCACCTGGGAACTTCGGGCAGAAGATTTCCCGAATCGAAACGGGGAGTACGAGCAGGATGCTATACCTGGACCGTCACATCAGAGGATACTAGAAGGGGACAGCCCGACTCATCAGAAGTGGCAGGAATGAGCAGTTAAGTTAATTTCACTACCCTTATTTTTATTTACTATCTTCGCTGAAGATAGTAAGTTATATATACTTTGAAACCTAATAGTATATTGTACAACCTAAGAGAAAACGATAATAACAAAGTAATTCGGAGGAAAAGAAATGATACTCAATTTGACCCAACACAACGCAACTCCAGAACAGAAGGCTCAACTCGTAGTAGAGCCTAGAATGTGCAAAGATAAGATAAGGGAACTCCTTACTTTTGAGGAGATCCCCACGAGGGAAGAAATTGAAGCAAGAGCGAAAGAGCTCGCTAGAATAGCCACGTCCGAGGCGTCAATGTACGCCGGGGACACCGATAACGAGATATGGATTACCCGTGTAATGATCGGGGGCGCTCCATACTTAATGGGGGCGCTTGAGAAAGCACTCCGGGAATGCGGGTTTACTCCCGTGTACGCGTTTTCGAAAAGAGAGAGCGAGGAAATCCCACAGCCGGACGGGTCAGTTAAAAAAATACAGGTGTTCCGGCACGCTGGATTCGTGGAGGTATGAAAATGACCTCCCTGACATTAGCAATTTCTACTGTGTACGGTAAGTGCCCATACTTCCGCTCATGTGAGCGGATGTATGGAACTATGCGTTGTAACGGGGAAAAAAATAGCATCAAAAACTGTGGGTTGCTTGAATACTTTGTAAAGTATTCAAGAAAGGATTGTGAAATCTGGGAGGTCTGAAATGACATCAAGACTCAACGCTCTGGAGGGCAGTTTTCCTCCAGAGATAATTAATAACACATTCAAAAAAATAGTAAATAAAGCCTTGTACGCAAGACTACGTGAAATGGAAATCGAGGGTGCATCTGATCGACAGATGTACTCTGAGGTTTTCAAATATGTTAGCCCAAAAGAAATCCCCGCGTTTCCGGGGGGGCTGAATTATGTCGAACGTGGGGCATACTGCTTCAGGTTCGTCGCGAATAGAAAATACTATCGAAGCCCGTGCTTCGTAGTAGAGCCAGTTCAAGATGTGGATCAAGCGCTCAAAGAGATTAATATTAGATACAATTATGATCTCACATCTGAGGATTGTAAAAAAGCCAAACTTCAAGAAATTGAAGGGCTTCCATATGACAAAAAATATTTGCGTCCTCCCAGGGCAAAGTGGACGTTGTAAACTCAGAGGAAAAAAATGACTGTTTATAAACTTGACAAGGGTGCTCACTCCGTACAAGATTCTAAGATACCGGAACAAGGTTAAAAGTGTGGAGGAATTGAAGAATAGAAGGTGAGGTTATGTTAAAAGAAATAATTGTAATTATATCATACATATTAATCGTGTACGGGCTCATTGAACAAGGGCAGCCCGAGCTTGCTAATGGAGTTATTGCAGGAATGTGCCTGTCATTTTTAGGATATGTAATAGTGAAATGGGATTCTTTGGATGTCTGAAAATGACCTCCATAACACTTTCACTGCACTGAGGAGGCTTAAACAGTGCCCATTCTAAGTTTTTCTGACTCAAATCACGTACCCCTAATCCTTGATGGAAGGAAAGCACAGACAACACGAAGGCCCAGAAAGACCCCTATCAAAGTAAATGATACTCTATATGTCTATTTTAGGGCAAGGATGAAAAAGGGAACGTGCCTTAATTGTATCAGTAAGATGTGTACTAAGAGCAATGCAAACAGTGATCCTAAAAACAGCCTCCTTGAAGACTGGGGAAAAGATAACGGTTGTGAGTTCTGGTGCAACTTCTTCGGAGCGGCAAAAGTAACAGCGGTTGTCCGTGTTGGAAGAACTACATTAAACATCGATAAATGGTACGACCACGAAAAAGAAGAATGGGCTATCGCGGACGGATTTAAGAATTTCGCGGAAGCTGATGAATGGTTTAAGCGGGTTCATGGACCTGACTGGCAGGCGCAGGAATGGGATATCATTTATTTCGAAGGCGACTGGCTAAAGAAGACTTCTCCAACCCCTTAAACTTTTTTTCTTTTCACGAAAAGTAAAACGGACTTAACACAAAGATAGGATGGAAACACAATGACCTATGCAAATCTCCGTTTTGGCATATTTATAATTCTTCTGATTGTATCCACACATATAATATCCGACTCAATTCGCCCGCCTGAGCCTGAACTCCGTGACGAATTTCACGGAGTGTGTGTAGAGAAACATTCATTTACGCATGGCGGGGCTGAATATTACAGCGTTACGCTGCAAAATGAGGAGTTTCGCCTTCCGTGGTTAGTTACGGAAGAGCAATACAAAAACGCCGAAGTGGGTAAGAATTATAGATATCAGAGTTACTGGAAAAACGGGGAAACTGTATATCATTTAGACGAGGTAGATTATCCAGGACCGAGAAGAAAATATCAACTTTGATAAGGTGCTGATATGCAAGACGTTATGATAAGCGAACTTCCTGCCGACGCTGGAGAATGTTACCGTTTAAATTGTTTTAACTGCTCTATTTTTCTAAGAGCTGCCGCCGGGGATTTTACTATCCAATGTTTCGACCCATATAAAATGCGAGATCACGCTCTCCAATTTTATCAAATGTTTTATTAAATTTAGTTTTATAGAGGAGGCTTATTAAATGACCATGACAGTAAAACAGTCTAACAGTTACGGCAAAAATTATTTAAGTTATGTTAATAAGAGTCTTTTACGATTCGATGTACTTTCCGCCGCCCTTGGGCTGTCTGGCTCTTATTACTTATCAGTCGGGAATAACCTTCTAGCGCAGGTGTTTTTCTGCATGGCGAATCCAATATTAGCCGGGTTAGCATTGAAAAATAAATCTTATCCCTCAGCCCTTCTTTTCTCAGCTTATGAATATTTTGCTTTCGTGGGCATATTAAAGTGCTTGGGGGTGGTCTAAGTGGCTTACATCGTTCCAGTGGGCCGAAAATTCCCTAAAACTGTTAGGGTTAAGCTGAGAATCTGGAGGCCGTGGCTTAAATGTTATTAACTACCGCTCAGAACTGATAACGATTTCAAGGGGTTTAACATATGCCTATCGACGAATGGGAAATACTAACAAACAATCCTTTTAAAGTGGGTTCTGATGAATGGTGTGATCGTTCATTTATAAATTCTCGAATTATAACTATAAACTTCGAGATAGAGCAAATGGAAGACACGATAAAAGATTATATGGAATACATCAATAGAGACATCGAGAAAGGGTGTTTTCCGAATCCCAGATGTAAATACGTTCAAGAAGACATTAACAGTTATCGAAAACAAGTGGCTAAATTAAAAGCGGAATTGAATGTATTAACTGCTGAAGGGCGTTCGGATAAAGAGAAAATAGAAAGATATTGGGCGATACATAATAGGGGGTTATAACTTCCCAAAATCCTTATTAAACCCCTACGCAAATTTATAAACATGCAAGAAAAAGAACCTCAATATTCATTTTAATAAATTGTCTCTGTATTTTTCATACTCTGTGAAGTCCGGGTTACTTCTCGCCAGGTAAACGTCTATAATGCTGCTGGCTTCGACTAAAAAATCCCTGTATTCTGCGTTAAGCCTCCGGTCCTCCTGGCTCATGCCTGAGTCTCGGCTCGCTGCCAGCCATTTCTCCGTTATATACTGCTGAGTATTCTGGCATTCTGCCCGGAAATATCCGACGCTTGAGTTATTCTTCGCAAGCTTTAGAGCCTGAATCTCGTTATCGACCTGTATAACGTTTGCTCTGATCTGATCCTCGAAGCTCTCCGCTTGGTCGACCTGCTGGACCTGTTCTGCTATGTGCTGCCCTCCAATGATCCCGCCGGTAGCTGCTAGGATCATAAGCAAAATAACTTTTAAGGGTGTAAATTCTAAATTCATGCTCTCCTCACGAATACTTTAACATTCATACCTTTTTTATATTTTACGCAAATATCGCCGTTTCCGAAGACATTTAAAAGGTCTCCTGCGTTTTTCCCTCTCGATTGAAAGACCTCTACCCACTTTGTCGGCCCTGTTTTGGGTAATAATATAAGATTACATTTTTCCCTTATGTCTGCCGCTTCAGAAATGAATACCCATATGTCAGAGTCGAGATAACGAAGAGGGAGATGTACTCGCCCTTTGTTGCCTATCGTGAGAACAGGGAAAGGGTCGTCCCATTCGTCCAGGTCTACGGCATGATACATACCACTTCCAACCCTTTCTTTTTTAGGTACATCTTCTTCTCCTTTCATAAAAACACAATCGCAGGAGACATTTAAAAAGTTATTCATCTTGGAAACCCTCGTTATTACAATTCACATCTTCTGTAATAATAAGTAACACAATTTTATTTTTATTAATCGCGTGGGTTTTAATCGTTCCCGACGGGCTTAAGCCCGGAGGGACTGTCCCGTTAGGGACAGTACCGCAAGGAGTTAAGCCGTCAGAGCGTCGCTTTCGGCAGAATAGAGGTTAAAATCAGGCGGATTTCCTGAATTCTGGTTTTCTCAGTCCTCTAAATTATCGCTATCGGTCGCCCTCTTTCCTGCTTTCACGCAGGCGAGTATTTTATCTTTAAGCCTCTTCCCTCTAGGTGCTGAGAAATCAGGTCCGACCGCGTCGCGGAGTGTCGTTTTATAATAATAATGTGTTCCTGTGAAAATTATATGGTCAAATTCAGGCTTCCCATCGCGTTTTTTCATCAATAACCTGTCTCGTTTTTCCTGAAGTTCCTTTACCGTATGCGATCTTTCGATTTCAACTTCAATCCCGATTACAGTTTCGTTAGCAGTCCCCTGGTTGAAGACGAGCTTAACGTCTACTTCCTGCCCTGTGCCGTAGTCGTCAGTAGTTGCGACTGCTCCCATTAGTGAGCATTCGCCTGCAAGAGCGCAGACGAAGAGGTAATGTTCCTTTGTTTGGTTTTTGATGTGCCCGTCCTCATTTTCGAGCCCGACTTCAATATAAGCCGTTTTCTTTCCAGCCTGGAATGGATGGTCGAATTGCTCCATTTCGTAACCGGGCACCCGTATAACCTGATTAAGGTTAATACCAACCAGCCAGTCTTTTAAAAAGACTTTATGTTTCTCCTTTACCCACTGTACTCTTTTATCCAGGCTGAATCCAGCCGACTGCTCTGTATTCTCAGAATCAACTTTCAACGATTTCCCAAAGATCACCCTCTCATCATCTGGTGTAAGTTGGTTGAAATAGTTTATACGCGTGTCTCCGATGATCAGGAGGCCCTTTCCTTTTCCTTTCGCTTTCAGCCTTCTAATGTCGTTTCTAGTGAGGTTAAATTCTTTAACTAACGGCTTTATGTTATAGGCTGACATGTTTGAAAGCAGGAGCACGTAGTCGGAATTTGTTTTCATCATAAGTATCGTCTCCGGGGGCACGCCTGCTAGGTCTTGGAATACTATTTTAAGATGACCTCCAAAACTGCGAAGCTCTCTGAACATCCGTTCAATTACGTGTCGCATCCGTGGGATCTTAACCAGGTTTGCGCCCTCGTCCAAGGTAATGAAAATATGTTTTTTAACCTGCCCCTTCGGGACACATTGTATTTTTGTATTTATTATCCCTGTAATAAGCAGGATCATCGCGTCCTGGATATGAGGGGTATCAATGAGCTCGGAAAGGTCAACCATTGTAAATCTATTCCTAAGCTTTAGGATATTGTTATTGACCAAGAAACCATATGGCCCCTTCTTGGTTATCATGGTTGTATTGTTATAGATGGCAGCAAGGACAGAATTCACATTAGGGGCTTTGTGCTCATCGTCTTGCATCCACTCATATATGAGAGCCCGCCAATCATCGAAATTAGGCCAGAAGTTGCCATCTTCCCATTTATCAAGGTTTATGACGTTTCCGTTGTCGTCTATCACTCCTCGCCTGTGGTATAACTCTACCAGCGAGCTATATACCCAATTTCTCTGAGGGTCTGAAAAACTGTCACCAATCAAGAGCCCGATGACATCAGGCAAAAGCGATATATGTTTAGAAAACGCAAGCTGGTAGGATCCTAATGAGGTATCCATTCTTTCCGGGTCGAAAAATACCTGAAACATGTTAGGGTTAGAGTCAGCATCTTGTGCTCCCGCCCGCTTATGCCCGATCTTAATAAGCTGCCCACCAAGTTCTTTACATACATTAATGTGGTTTGTGTCTTCGTCTGCCTTCGGGACAATGTGGAAAGCCTCGTCTCCCATCTCGAGTACTCTTTTATCGTCCTTAAGAAGCTCAGTCGACTTTCCGGACCCACTTTTTCCTATTACTATAGCATGACCAGAAACCAGGCTCCCGTCTTTGAAATTCAGGAAAATTGGGTTATTTGTATCCTCATTGATCCCTAGCCAGTGGCCCGACTTCGCTAGCCTCGGGTTTTTATTCCGTAACGGGCTGGTCCTAGCGACCATTTCTCCGGTTGTGGTCGAGAGTAACCTTTCTTTTACAAACGGCGTCGGCATCATCATATAATAGGCATCGACTTGTCCATATTCTAAAATTTCATGTATTACCCTCTTACCGTCCAGGAGAGCAATAATCAGGCTCATAAGGTCGTCTACGTCTTTTGTAGTCTTCCCCTTTACCGCAACCAGGAGCGAGAATTCAAACATTCTCATACGGCCCTCGAATACTGCCCTGTTATACTCGTTTATTCCCTCAGCTATGTAATCTATAATTTTATCGTGAATATTTTTAAAGACGCCCTCATTTTCTGATTCCTGCATTGCAGCCGCCAGGATGTTTTCTCGCCTGGCGTTCTCTAATGCTTCGATCTCGTCTCGCGGAGGCAGGGGTATAGCAGTCTGTGTAATTCCTATGCAGGCATTTTCCCCAGTCGGAATGGCTAGCAGGTCATCTATAAGCCTAAGATCCTTTCTAGGGGGTATTCCCTGCCTATTAGGATTTATTGGACTTGGATCTCCTACACTTATGATCTGCATATAGCAGCCGTCTGCGTATAGATACCGCCCTCCCCATTTTGGCTTAAAAACAGTAGGAGAAAGGGACAGGACGAGCCGCCTGTCGATCTCCTCATACTGTTTATACCAGTTTTTAACGTTTAGAAAACATTTGAATTCTGCCCAGCTTCTCTTTATGGACTTTGGAAGGATCTTATGCATTATTTGAATACTCATACAGTAACCACCCCTATATTTTTCATGCTCCGCATTTGCTTCGTTATCAATTCGTACTCGTAAGGCGATGTTATGAGCCTTGACTCAATACCGGAATTTTCGAGAAATAGCTGGTAAGATTTTATTACCCTGGATACTTCCAGGTTAGCTTTTTCTTCATCTGTATAATAGCCAGTACCGAGGAAAATAAAATAAGCCCAATTAACCCGCCCAGATAGACTTTGTAAAAATTGTTTTGTGTAAAAAAGCCCGACTCTCTCGGCAGGTCCAAGCTCTTCTGGGGGCAGTTTAAGACGTTCCTCGTATTGCTCGGCTATGTCGCTCATGTCCTGGCTCTGAATCGTGTGGTATTTCTGCAGGATACCAGGCTGCAGGCTGTATAGAAGCAGTGCAGTGTTCTCGTTAAATTCATCGAGGTCCTGTACGTTCTGGGGATTGACTACGAAAATAACTCCGGTGTTACACTTGTATCTTTTGTATATTGTCAGGATCTTAAACCAAATTATGCCGAGCTCAGACATTTTCTTGACTTTTACGTGCTCGTCGATGTCTTTGTCGCTTGTTTTTTTATCATCATGTTTATAAACGAAATCTTTTCTCATTATCCATCTGTATAAAAAGTCTAAGAAATTACCGACTTTATAGAAGACCGCGTCGTCTTTTAAGCAGATCCAGACGGTGGCAGTAACCACCAATCCGAGTCCGATATAAAAATGAAGTAGATAATTATCATACCCGTAAACTCGATATATCTCTCTGGCACGGCTCGCGAGCTCCAGGTCTAAAAAAGCAGTCCCAGCTGAAATCAGGAACTTTTTAGATTTTTCCCTGGTCCCTGAGAGCCCCGTGTAAGCCTTCTTCAACGTCGCGGGGGGTGCGTTTGTCATTTAATAAGCCTCCTTATGCGAATTTTGCTATCCCTACAACTGACCTTAATGTGTTAGGACTAAACAATTTTATCCATATCGGGCAAGTAAGCGCTATGAAACAAATTAAAGACATTAATATTGCTAGACCTCCGTATACTACCATATCAACGAGGAACCCGAAGCCTCCGTCTAAAGTGTAGCCGACCGTTTCAGTTAACAGACTAACTAAAACAGGCTGGACGAAAACCTGAACCGCGATATATTCGAGAATAAGAATTCCTACCCATCTGGTCTTTTTCCATGCGAGCATTATACCTAGATAATACCAGTATCTTGACGCAAAAAGCAGTATAGCCGTCCTTATCGACATGTAAATTTTAAGGCCCTTAGCAGATAACCCAAAAATTATATAATTAGGGAGGTTATCTGAAGAGACGATCACCTGATCGAGGACAGAAGTATCCATCCGGCCAACCCAGTTATTACAGAGCCAAAACATACCGATTAAGATCCCTGGGCCGCAAAGGAACCATAAGGCGAGGTTTATTCCCGTTTTAAACACGTCTTTCGGCTCGTAATATGTCGCTCTGCCGTGGAAAAATTCAGTTATTCCCCCGGCTGCATCCGGGTCTAAAATCTGCACTAATGCAAGCAGAGCGACAATAATAACCAGGATTTTCGCCAAAATAATAAAAAATGGTATTGTCTCTTCCTTGGTTTTCTGGAAGTTTTTATCTATTGTTATTGGAGAGGTAATAAAATCGAAAACGCCGACTCTCGCTTCATCGCCGGTATTGTTTGAACTTACGAGCTTTGAGTCCTTGACCAGCCCGTCCGCTTGTTTTGTAACCCAGTCATCAAAGGCCCCGCTGATTATTCCTTTGAGAGCTGCAGCATTATCGTCGTCTGCAGCCATGACCGGGACGACTGAAAAAGAAAATAAAAAAATAATACCGATGAGGGGAAGCAGTCGCATCGTTTCCGCTCTCCTTTCATGTTATGTAGAATACAAAGTCGATAATCATCAAGGCAACTTTCATATATACTATAATTTTTACGACCTTAACGAGTCCTTCCTGAGCGGACAGCTCGTCCCTTATTGCTTTCGGGTCTCTTTTCCCGTTAACAATGTTGATGATAACGAGCAAGGTACAATAAAGAGCGACGATAATAGCCGCGATATAAACCAGATAGTTGACTATATCCAAGAAATCTAGGAGATAGCCAAACAAATTAAACTGGGTTAATTTATTGTACCCGTTCACTGCGTCGGGTTGAATATATACCGACGTGCCATTCTGCGAGACTGCAGCCGAGGCTGTGCTCGCCAAACCTGCCAGGGACAACCAGGCAGCCGTAAATACTTGTTTAGTTTTCATATAAATCCAATATGTCTCGGAAGTATATAAATTTTAGTGTTCTTTATATACAACACTAAAATAAGAACACTTAAACACTATCAGAAGAGAAAATAAAAGAAAAGAGTATGTAATTTATTCGGATAAACTACATACTTAAAAATTAAAAAACGATTTTTAAGAGTTGGTATAAAGCAAAGAGAGTCAGGCAGATTTTAAGGATCACAATAATATTCTCGAAGCTTAGGAGCCTCTGAGCTTTGTACTCATGTAGGAAATACTCTGACTCTGTTGGGATCTCCTCGTATATCGTATATGCTCTGATCTTTAGTTTATCCTGGTCGAATTCTCCTTCAATATACAAGCCGTCTCCGAAGTGGTCGAGATCTCCGTCCCAATAATTGACCTCTGTTATGTTTGTGTGAATTATACCGTTATCCCCTCTTATGCGTTCACCGACTTCTAAAACATTCTTTACCGTCTTCCCGTTGTATTCATACTCTACCCTCTGCAGGCCCTCCGGAACCGAGGGGTAAGGTGCGACCGTGGTATAATTTTTAATTCCTATGTGTTGATCTATTCGGAAATTTACTTTATCAGGTCGAGGAAGGACCGCCGGAGCTGGTACCCGCTTCGCCTCGAAGACTTCCTTAGTAGTCTTTAGCTTTTTAACCTTCTCCCCTTTTGAGTTTTTGCTGCTTACGGTATAGTGCATTGTTACGGTCATTTTCGCGTAGGCTTCCCCGTTTTCGATCCCTTTCTCGATCTGCTTTTCTATCCCGTTGACCCCAGCATTAAAGAAAGTATTGGCTGGTGAAGGCATGGCGATCGCTTTAACGAGGACGCTTTCGTTATCCGGGATGTAAGGCACGCCTTCCTTATAAACGACGTCGGCGAAGCCTGCGATAGTTATACCTCCTCTTATCTTCCCTTTGTCCCTTTCCTCTACTGGTATTTTGATACTATCCTCAGTTTGGTTATATCTTGCATTATCGACGAAATCGATGTTAAGGATCTCAAGAAGACCCCCAAAGACTTTTTCCGTCATTTCGACTGTTGGCTGGTTCTCGAAGGATATGTCGCCGACCGGAATACCCAGGGTTTCGAGTTCTTCAGCATTGACAAACTTGTTATCATGTATATACACGTTTTCCCCGCCATGGTACCAGATAGCCCTAAGCCCAGGATCAGAGAAAACGTTGTTAAAAACTTCAATATTTTTTGTTTTGAATGGTTTATTTCTTGCATCGTACCCGTGGGAGACTCCAGCGTTCCCGATCTGCAATCCGTTGTGCCCGCCCTTGTACGCTCCGTAACTGTCCCCTGTGTATGCGAAAAATATGTTATCGTGGATTTTGCAGTTCTGACAGTTATCGAGCCTGGCACAGTCGCTTGTTATCCCTGCAATCTTATTTTTATAAATTGTACCATTGAGCACACATGAAAAGAAAATACCTTCGTGCTGGCAGTTTGATATGAAATTGTTATAACATGCGACTCCCTTAGAAAATCTAATATAAATCCCATCGCTGAAGGCATTATATAGCTTCATGTCGTGGATTTTGATATTGCTTCCAAAATTGCTTTGCCAACCGCCGAACAAAATAAGTTTTTCGCAGTCGTGCCGCGTGTCGCTTCTTGAATTCGCGTAACTTCGAGGTAGGTTTGCAATATTCCCGTCGACCTGGAAGCCTGATATTTCGACATTATGCACAGACTCCCTAGGGTTGCATATTACCCCGATCTGTCCTTTAAACCATTGCGAAGAAGTGGGTGCTACCCTTATAATCGCGTTTGGGTCTCCGGTAAGATGAATATTTGATTTTATAATTACAGGCCCATCTACTAGATAGACACCAGGGTTAAGATAGACAGTACCGCCGCCGCTCTCGCTTGCTTCTTCAATCGCTTTGTTGATAACGTCCTGGTCGTTTGTAGCTCCCGTCGGGCTTACGATGTAATCACTGGCAGCCGACGCTGCCCCTGTAAAAAACACTGTAAAAAATAAAGACGACAAATATAAGAATAAAATAAATGTTTCCCGGAGACTCATATACATTTAAACGTCGGAAAGTTATTTAAATTTTAGTGTTGTTTAAATATATCATTAAAATGTGGAGGTTTAAATCTCTTGAATAGATACATAAAAGCGCTATTGGTTGCGCCCCTCTTGCTTTTTTTGGTAGGTGCTGCGAGTGAAAAAACTGAAACCGGACAGACTGCAGAGAAGATAAAGGATACTGTTAAAAATCCGGTCCGTGATACTGTTGAGATAGTCCAGGATGAGGAGAAGCTTAAACAGGCAATAAAGAACAAGGTGAAAGAGAAAGCTAATAATATAAGCGTGCCTCGGGAAAGCGGGCAGATTATAAACGCTCGGGCTGCCTGCACTCAGCTAGTAGATAAGGCGAAGGACTACAGCAGCTCAGGGATAGGAATACCCAAGGGGGCAAATAACAGCACCCAGAAAAATAATACGAGCTCAAAATAGTAACGAAATGATGGAATTAAAAAAGTTTACTGGAACTTAATTAATATGACAATTTCCGAGAATGGAGAGATACTTTTTTAACTCTTCTTTTCTTTTTGAAATGACAACCTTTTATTATAAAATGTTGTCTTTTTGCCTTTTCAGATCCCCAAAAAATACCTGAAATATAGAGGTTTGTCCTCAAAAAAACAACCTTTTAATATAATGTTGTCTTTTAATATGTATGGAGGTTATGACGTGATGCGGTCCTTTACATCTTACCGAGAAGAAGAGAGAGAAGCGAGAAGCGGAGCTATGGAAAACGGGCTCATTACTGCGGACGGCACGAAGGTCTTAACCGTCGAAGAGTTTGATAAGTTCCTGCAGGCTGTCCCTGAAAAAAAACGGGTAATCTTTGAGCTAAACACTATTACAGGGCTGCGTTATATTGAACTTCAGCGACTCTATGATAACCCGGAATGGTACTATAAAAGCAGAAATCAGATTATCTTGCCAGCAGCAGCTCAGAAAAAGGTTAAACAGAAACTCCCAAAAAGGACAGTGGATAGGCTGCCATCTACATTTCATTATATGTTTAAGGATTTTATTGAAGGTCCTAAACCGCCAGAACGGATATCATGGTATAGAAGCCTAGAAAGGTGGTCAAAATGGGCAGGGATTAAGCCTAAAGTTGGGCCTAAGACACCGAGGAAAACGATTGAGAGCTGGATGTTAAAAGCCGGAATACCTGAAATAGAAATATATTCCAGACAAGGGCATGATCCAGTTACAAGTTTAAGGCATTATCAGAGTTTATCGTTTACTGATTACGAAATGAGAGACATAAGAAAAAGGCTTACCGAATGGGGAATACTCGGAGGTTAAGCCGGATGAGGATAAAAAAGAAATTTCCCCCGCGTAAATTAGAAAACGATAACAGGTGAGACATAATGAGTAAAATTGAAGTTAAATATAAGACCAGATCCTCCGGGCTCGTTGTTATGCCTAAAGAGTCAATGGAAGAGGCAGAGAATCTAGTTAAATATTTAAAGCAGCTCTCGGGCTTTGAGGTGCTCGGGATCTTTATAAATGGTAAGCTCGTCGAGGGATCTAAGCCCGAGAAAAAAGAAGAGTGGAAGAAACAGAAAAGAACCGCCAGCCTGGACGAGTATAAAATAGAGTTTCCAAAAGATCCGAGCAATTGGTGCTATCAATGAATCCCTTTAGGTGTAATTACTGGAGCGTCTGCGGGCACCGAGACGATGATAGCCCTACATGTAATTGCTACCTGGAAGCCTCGGGATACTGTGGAACCTGTAAAGCCCTAGATAAGAATAGATTTAAAAAACGTCGGTGATTTCCACCATTTCTTTTTTTCTTCCTCTTTGTTTTCTCCTGGTGCTGTTTTTGGGGAAATCGACCCTTTAGTTTTCGATTCCCAGCTTTAGTTTAAGGAGCCTTTTCTCGATGTCTTCCTGCAGAATAAATTTATCGATTGTATGTTTTTCTTTAAACTTTGAGATATCTGCCAGGCCTTTTATAATAACATCCGGGTCGAGCTCGGTGTCCTGGTCCCTGAGCTTTGAGAAATCCCGGTTTTCGTAGACTAAAGCCTGGTCTATCTCCCTGGTTATCGGAATAGGCCACATACTAGACCTACAATGAAAATGTAGAGGGGGCCGGTATTGGTCGGAGCTCTCAGAGTCAGTATAAAATATTGTGCCGTGTAGCATCTGACATTGAATAGTTGTTTTCTCGTCGAGCTTTGCCCGGAATTCCCAGGCCCTTATTTTATGCTGTCTGTATCTGTGAAGGGTTGAGTTATTAGCGACGTCCGCCGAAAACGTCCTGGCGAATCTTACGGCCCTGTATTTTTCCCCGTCCCATAGTTCCATAATTCTTTTTGCTAGCTGGTTGGGGTGCTCCTGATAAATCCCTTCTTCTTTCAATAATATGACAATAGACTCGACTACCTCCTGGGCGAGTTCTACGGACAGCCTGACTAGCTCCTCAGTAAGAGGTAAGACCTCGGAAGCTGCAGACATATATGAACGGCTGAGTTTTGCCCGTGTAGCTGCCGAGGCTTCGCCGGTTATCTGTTTATCTGCGTAGTCGACGGCTAGGAGGACTAGGTCGTCGAGTATCTTGTCGAGCTGTACCCGAAAGGTAGCACTCCTAAACTGATTCTTAACCTTTGCAAGGAGAGCCGGAGCTGCTGCACCCTTAAAGCCCTTCTTAATTGTCCTATCAAAAAGAGAAACATACCGAGATTCTAGTTTATATATCTCGGGGGAGTGAAGCAGGTTCATACCGTGCCCTCGAAGTTGGTATTGTTACCGTGCCCTCGATTCTGAGTTTTATATAAACCTTTTCTGCTTCTGATGTTCCATTCGACCCCGCTTCGAAAACCGTGATGTATGCCGTTTTCGTTTCAGTATCGGTTGAAACGGCATTGGTCGCTGTCAGAGTGACTGTGTAAGTGCCAGGAGAAGTGTATCGATGTGTAGGATTTTGCTCTGTTGAAGTTGTTCCATCTCCAAAATTCCAGAGCCACGATCTTGGTAACCCTGTCGAAGTGTCTGAAAAACTGAATGTAGTATCAGTTGTCCCGCTTCTGACATGTGCGATGAAATTCGCATCTATCCGCATGCTGTCGTATTCGAAATTTGAGAATTTAATGGTTATGGGGTTGCCACTCGCTGGACCTTCTCCCTGCGCGAGAACTCCAAAAAACATGCAGATGTACGCGCTTGTATGCGGAATATCGTCTCCTGTATAGTTCCAGTCGAGGATTGTAGTACCATCCGAGGCAACTACTGAATAGTAAACATAGTCGGGAGTCCATTCTATTGTGTAGACTACCCCACTATCGTTTATATAGGGGTTGGTGCTCAGGCAACCATAGTAAATATTTTCAGGGTGACTGTCAATGGAAGCAGGATGGCAGGAAAACCAGATTTTTTCATCATACCCAGGCCATTGATTGATTTCGATGTCAAGCTCGTTGGGTATATCTGTGTTTGGATCGTCATAGTAGGTGTAGAGACCCAGGCACGCGTTTCTCTCGATATTGAGTGTGGGGGAGCTTGCCGTCCACCTTATACGCCCATATAAGTATGGAGTCGGTGTTTCGAATAATACCCCTTTGTAGATGCCATCGAACTTCTGCATTCGCAGATTGAGGTCGCCGTTGTCGTCAACCCAAGCGTTAGACCGATCAACTCGTGGTCCCTGACACCAAACCCATGAAATGCCCTTCCAGGGCAGCCTGTCGTTTTCTATGTACGTTACCATGATATCCTCACTCTTCTATCAGTTCAACCTCGCCCTCGAAATCAATACCTACGGTCTGATTCAATTCTTTAATCATCGCCCTCAATATATTCTTGTCTTCAAGATCATTCGCTCGCTTCTGAGCCTGTACTTTTGCAACTTCAAGTGCCTGATCCTTGAGAGATGTAATTAGTGCCCGCCGTTCTGCTTCTGTTTCAGGAAGATTGTAAGGTATTGCGACAGGTACGGGAAACTAAGGATAGAGTGGGAGAGGTTTCCCGTTCTGTCCAATTTTATCTGTCAGAATTATATTCCCATCTGGATCTCTCATGGGGTTACCTCGATCTTCCCACGTGATTATTATGTTGCGTCCTGTGTCTGGGGCATATGCTCTGAGTCGTCTGAGTTTGATTGTTGCCATGTTATATCACCATTCCGTAAGACAGTAAGAATTTTGTTATTGAGCCTTCTATAGATGCCTCTAGGCAATCTGGAATATTATTAGAATCACTATCAAGTGCAGGATTACAATGCGTCACTCGCCCGTGATACAACTGCCCGTTTCCGGGGAATAATTTCAATTCGTGAATAGTCCCGCTTTCATCTCTTTTGAATTCGAGTTGTTTAGGGCGGTATGTGTGCAGGAAAAAATCAATTTCAGTTTTAGCGGGATCATATAGAGCTATCCAGGGTTTAGCGAGATTTTGTAAGCCGTATGAGGCGTTTGTTGAGTCTGCGAAAACGTAGGTTGTGCTGCCCATGTTGGATATGGTGGGAGCGTATCTCAGAGTAGGTACTGCTGAAAAAATAGAAACAATCGAAACGGTATGATCAAAATACACGAATTCACGGAGGGTACAATTTGAATATCCAAGCACCGAAGACGAACCTTGATACGCGCCCAATTTTATGGGGTTCGCGGAATCACCCGCCCATGTACGCGGTGTAGAAAGTGTGTATTGTGTATCATTGAGATTTACAACTATGTTGTTAGTGCCCGGTTTGCCATCCCAACTCATTTGGAATATATATTCAGTATTGATTGAAAGGACATCAGTAATTGATAGACGTGTGACGGCTGTCCCATCTGAAATCCATATCTCTATATTACGATTTGATCGGAGATAAATAAATAATCCTCTAGCTCCCGTGTAAGCTGCACCCGTGTCAAAAAGAGACTGATCTATCAATGTTGCACCAGTTTTAAATTTTATGCCAATCGCAAACCCATTTGTAACTGATATTTTTTTTGTTGTTGAAATGTATCCAGTTGATCCGTCAAACCTAAATCCATCATTTAGCTTTACAACGCCACCTACTATCGTTCCAGTATTATTATTCCCGCTCAAATCAGGGACAACATTTCCGACAGTATCAGTATAATTTATAACTAATTTTAATCGAACTTTATTAAAATTCGTCCGTTCGTTGTCACTCGGAGGCAGGTCTACTTTCAATCCGATTCTCTTATCAGTCCCTAAATTATTACTATAAGTAAGACTCCCCGAAGAACCTTTTACCGTAGCTCCTGCTGATCCTTTAGGGAAAACTGCTCTACCTAATCCAGTTCCGTAGACATCATCAAGTTTTGTACCGTCCAAAAATGTGCAGTTTGCGCTTGTTTGTGATACCTGAGAATAAGCACCGTCTAAAGAATGTGTAGAACATAGTTGATAGGCTGTGCCGTCGTGTGTATAGAGTTGTAGGGATGTGTTGGCGAGGTTGTCAGGGGTTTGTAGTTCGATGTATGTGGGGCGGGCTACATCTGCATGAATATCATCGAGATAAAACGTAATATCTGATTCGTCGGTTTGGTCTGTGCCTATATATAGCGTAACATCGTTTGACCAGTCTATTGTACCGTAAACGGTTGACGGGTAAAGCCCCTCAGTTCCAGCAGGAGCGCGTATCGGCAAGACAAAGCTAGTTACAGTATTTGCAGGTATTGGGAATCTAGTGCCTCGAAATTCGACTCTATTCGCGCCTTGTGCAATCGAAACAAATAAATTTTTAGTCGTATTACACTCGATTTTAAATGTTAGGAACTGTTTACCAGCGAGTGAAACGGTTTTAATTATTTTGAACCCTACTGATATCGTGCCTCGTCCTACTGCTTTTATTCTGCCGTTTTCAGTAGTAAGAGATGTTAGTGCACCCGTGCCTGCGCTCCATCCTTCAATTGTAGTACCGTCACTAATGACAGTAGGATTATTACTCTCAGCAGTATTCGCAACAACAAACTCTTCAGTAATACTATGATTTGTAGTATCCACACTCAACAAATTTAGCTCTTTCAGCTTCCCCGCCGATAACGTTTTTGAAGAATTCTGACCGTTGACATCATGTAAATATACCCCGTCACCCTCGATAATATTAACAGTCCCTACACAATAATCAGGAGAGCCTGACCCTTTCAGACCGCCGAATGGACTTTCAGCTATAGATAAACGGTTGCTGTTGAGAGTATATTCATTGTGTGAAGTGAGGATGTCAGGATTTCCAGAGGGGAGGACTAAGACTTTGCCCTCTGTCTCGATTGTGATAGACTCCCCCTGGGGATCTATTCGCTTGAAGGGGGCCGAAGGGGTACGTAGTATCACTTTAAGCCCTCTGTGATATTATAACGCTGTATTTTGTCGCGTTTGTGGTGTCATGGTTAGTAGCCTTAAAGATGAGGAAAGCAGGTACTATATCGACGGGGATCTGAGCGACCCTTAAAGCTGTGCTTAAAGTAACTGGCTGCAGGGGAGCGTTATTAACCCCGTCAGGGGATGAGCCTACATTTACCGTTAAATTTGTGCTGTCTCCCTCGTTTACCACATAGATAATTATCTGGTTTAAGGTGTCTTCCAGTTTCACGACTACCGGGTCATTTGTAGCCCCAGCGCTTACTGCTGCGCTGCTTATTACTTTCACACTGTTAAAGCTCATTAAACCACCGTTTTTTTATTCTGGTATAACTGTCCCTATGCCCTGCATAAGCTGGGCCCGGACTGCGTCTTCTAGTGTTGCCTTTGTGTTATTGAAGGCTGAGATAAGCCGGTCCCTGCACTCGTCGAGCCCTGAGTTTTTATTCCACTTGACCTTAACCCTTTTAGCCTGGGATCTGTCCTGATCCTTCCCTATCACGGAGGCAGTAACCTCGAAGATCTCAGGGGTTATGGCCTGCACCTCGATAGAATCGGCGATAATAATTTCGTCCTTGTTAACTCCGACCTTCTCGACCTTCTCGTACTTCGACGGATCGCCTGAGAAGATTACCCCCGGGATAGTTACGTGGCTCATGCCGTAAAGAACCAACTCACGGTAAGCAATTTTTTCAGCTTCCTTCCTGAAATAATCGATTGCCTCTTCCTTAGCCAGGGTCAGAGCCTTGTTTAGACCCTGCATCGTTTGCTCTTTCGGAATGACAATAAAATCTTTTTGCGGGTTGCTGCCGTCTGCGTAGGTATTAGCAGTATCCTTTAAGACAATATGGATAGCTCCCTCGTCGTCCACAGTATAGGCTGGAGTGTTTGCAGGTACTATATTAATAGTTACCATTTTTTTAACCTCTTTTAACCTCTTTATATAATCGTTATTCTTCAGCTTCTTCCCCGTTCACTAGATAGAAACCGCTCCATTTTCGGAACTCGTCGCGCTCTATAACTCCAGTATTATACATTTCCTGTACCTCTGAGGCTGTGAGCTTGACCTTTGAGAGCTCCTCGAATTTTATTTCGATCGAGTCCTCGGGCTTCCCTTTAGATACGAGCCAACGGTTAACGAAATCCTGGGTAATATTCTCGGTTATCTTCTGCAGACCCTCCAGGACGACGAGCCGGTCTTCTTCTACCAGATAGCCGCTCGCGTAGGTTGTCCCGCTAGCCTTTCCCATAGTTAAGGGGGTCTGGAATAACCCGAGCTGGATTTCGGTTTCTAGCGACTCCTTAAAGCCCATGACGTCGAGACTGCCTTTTGCGTCGATCGGAATAACCTTTAAACCGATTGCAGAGATGTCCTCGTTTTCTGAGAGGTTTTTATTATCTTCGAGCCATTCGTCGTGAAGCTTCCCGGCGTCCTCCGGGGTTATAATCTCAGCTTCGACGAGCTTTTCGAGCATAACATGATCGTAATGATAACGCCCCATCCCATAGCGTTTCACAAAAGAGACATACCCCTTATTGATATTCAGCAAATTTCTTATACTGAGCTCTAGGGGATCGAGTAAGCTGGACCCATAGAGCCCGATTGTTTCACGCTGCTTAATGTCTTCCTGCACGTAGTCCCAGGGGTTTAAGTTCCCGATAACTAGGTCGGAAGGGTCGAAGGTCTTCTGAGATGTAGAGCCCTCGTTTATTACTACAGTGGCGATAGGTGCCTGCATTACATCGGTAGGTCTGTCATTTGGTTTTACTCCTTCCGGTAGTACGGTGGTATAAGGCATTAATAAAGGGTATAGCGTGAAATGTGTTTCATCCCCGGCAGGCTTTCCGATGATTATACCGTCTCGACATAGTAACCGCCCGATCGTGGCGACCTGCTCGTTAAGGTTTGCTTTCTTCCTCCAGGTCTCAAACTCTTTAATTAGGGTTTTTTTCTTGCTGTCTGCGCTCATCCCCTTAGACAGCATAAGGCCCAGTTTGTTAAGAGGGACAGAGACGTAAGGGGAAGCCGTGCTGAGCTGCTGATAATATCTGAAACGGTTATTAGTGTCGAAATTTGAAATACCGCCTATAGTGCTGGTTTTGTCGTGCTTTGTTACATTAAGGGAGGCACCCAGCCGGATTTTAGAGCCTGCGGTCTTTGCTGCGGTTGTCGTTTTAGAAACCATGTGTGGGAAACCTCGTATTTCATCTGTTCACGCTATTAAACATATTATATGTTTGCTTGTATAAAAGAAATTGTATAAAAATATTAAGCTAGATAAAAACTAGAAAATGAGATTAAGATCAGGAAAACGGATATTTAACCAGGAAATTGTCGGGGATATTTCAATGAATCAGAATAAAAACCAGGGAAAAGTCGAAGATCTGGAGAAGGACCAGGCCGAGCAGTCTAAGAATAAGGATAAAGAGCACCTATACGATTTTTATAATGATGTTAAGATATAAAAGGAAGCAGGCCGTTTTATAATACGGTATCCACTTCCTAAACATTGCACCTAAAAAACGCCACATCTCCGTTAATGGGTTTCCTGAGAGGTGGACCCCCTGGGATGTTTGCATCCGTCCCAGGGTAAAAACGATTTTCTCTTTTAAAATACGAGAATATAAAAGAATTCGGAGCTTTGCGTTTTCACGGACCACCTAGACAAAAACCTTTTATACTGGATTCCTTTAAAAAAAGATATCTCTTATTATCTCTCTATTACTTTATACGAATACGTATTCGTATAATTAATTAATTAATTAATAAG
>ENA-OWOZ01001350-OWOZ01001350.1-bioreactor-metagenome-genome-assembly--contig:-NODE-1350-length-23162-cov-19.508512_pt1 | contig 23162 bp, 24 predicted proteins | sample MGYA00238140_ERZ651804 | MGnify/ENA primary metagenome ERZ651804 (study PRJEB26910, sample SAMN07631232) | bioreactor metagenome | isolation source: Switchgrass digestor | place: USA: Dartmouth... | reverse complement strand
AAAGTTTTGTTATCGAAACCAAAATTGCAAAAGAGGATAAGGATTAGGCTGGTTGTAGAGGAAAACTCCTAGACTGTTGTTAATGAGATATACTGAGGATTACAGTACGGACTAAGTGGCGATCCAGTTCTGCTAATGGTGACATGGCTGTAATGAAATTAAAGGGAAACCACTGCAATGGTGACATGCAGTTTTCATTAGGGAAATCCTACTGGACCTTAAGCCGTAAGATTTACTCAGCATATTACCACCTAAGAAAGCTGATAGCATAATGCTATCAGCTTTTGATTTTATAGCTGTTATTCCAAAAATTTGGAGGATAAATCATAAATGAGTAAAAAAGATGAAAATAGCTTAATCAGCAAATATAATCTAAAATGGGTTATTACCATATCTATATGGACTTTTATTACAGCTTGTTTTCTTAATGCAATTACTGAAGGACTTGTAAAAAACTTAGATATATTTCTATCTTTTATGCTATTAGGAGCAATAATACTTATAGGAGTTTTTTTCGATGTAATAGGTATAGCAGTGACTTCTGCTGAAGAGACTCCTTTCCATTCTATGGCAGCAAATAAGGTTATTGAAGCAAAATATGCAATCAAACTTGTACGTAATGCTGGTCAGGTTTCAAATTTTTGTAATGATGTAATTGGAGATATAAGTAGCATATTAAGTGGAGCTTTAGGAACAAATATAATATATAAACTTGGAACTATATATGATTTGAGGGATACAATAGTATTAAGTGTAATTGTAACATCTCTTATAGCATCTTTAACTGTGGGAGGTAAAGCTTTTGGCAAATCCATAGCTATAAGATGTTCTGATGATATAATATTTAAAGTGGCTAAAATATTATATTTTATTAATAAGAAAACAGGAATTGACTTAATAGGGTGCAAAAAGAAAAGAAATTAAGATTATAATAGTTAAAGCTAAGGGGAGAAAAAATGGAGAAAAAAAGAGCAGATGCGTTATTATTTGAAAAAGGACTTGTAAATTCCAGAGAAAAAGCGAAAAGAATAATCATGGAAGGTATAGTTTATGTAGGAGATAAGCGGATAGACAAGCCAGGAGAAAAAGTGGATATTAATAGTAATATAATTATTAAAGAAAACCCTATTGTCTATGTCAGCAGAGGCGGACTGAAACTTGAAAAAGCAATAAAGATATTTAATATTGAATTGAAAGATAAAATAGCTATGGATATAGGTGCTTCCACTGGAGGATTTACAGATTGTATGTTGAAAAATGGAGCAAAAAAAGTATATGCTATTGATGTAGGGTATGGGCAACTTGACTGGAGAATTAGGAATGACCCAAGGGTTGTAGTAATGGAGAGAACTAATATTAGAAATGTTACAGTGAATGATATAGGAGAGGTTGTTGATTTTATATCAATAGATGTTTCTTTTATATCCTTAAGACTGGTTTTACCTGTTGCAAGAAAATTAATATCTGAAAATGGACATATTGTGGCTCTTATAAAACCTCAATTTGAAGCTGGAAGAGAAAAGGTTGGAAAAAAAGGATTGGTAAAAGATAAAAAAGTTCATTTTGAAGTAATAGATAGTATTGTTAAATTTTGCAATGATAATAATATGAAGGTTATAAATTTAGAGTTTTCTCCTATAACAGGTACTACCGGAAATATAGAATATCTTTCTTTAATTTCAATGAAGGATGAAGATAAAGAAATTAGTGAAGAATTTATAGATGAAGTAATTGAAAATGCCCATGATTCCTTATATTCCTAAAGGAGGAAAAAATGAAAAAGCACATTAGGCAAAAGATTATTTTGGATTTAATTGAAAACTATCAGATTGAGACACAGGAAGAATTATTAGAATATTTAATAAAAAAAGGTATAAATATTACTCAAGCTACAGTATCTAGGGATATAAAAGACCTAAGGCTTATTAAGGTTCAAATTTCAGATGGTAAATATAAGTATGCCACTATGGATAATCAGTATACAGGCATTAATCAACGTCTTATTGAAATTCTAAAGTGTTATATAAAAAGCATTGAAAAGGCTGCTAATCTAATAGTAATAAAAACAATACCAAATGCAGCAAGAATGTGTTCAACTGCTATAGATAGTCAAAAAATAGATGGTGTAATTGGTACTATTGCTGGAGACGATACTATATTTGTTGCAATAAAAAATGCTGAAATGATTGATACAGTTATTGAGAGAATAAATAATCTGCTGAAATAAGGTGGGGATATAATAATGATAGTTGAGTTAAATATAAGTAACTTTGCTATTATTGATAGTATGAAAATTACTTTTGAGAAGGGTTTTAATGTATTAACAGGAGAAACTGGAGCAGGAAAATCTATTATAGTTGAGGGTATAAGTGTGCTTTTAGGACAAAGGGCTAGTAGAGAAATGATTAGGACAGGGAAAGATAAGGCTTTATTAGAAGGAGTTTTCTATGTGGAGCATCCTGAAAAAGTTAACAAAATTCTAGATGAATATGGAATAGATATTGATTCAACTAACTGCCTGATAATAGCCAGAGAAATACATTCAAATGGTAGAACAGTTTCAAGAGTTAATGGAAGAAATGTGACATTAAATATGCTAAACAATATTGCTTCAAACTTAGTAGAAATTCACAGTCAACATGAACATCAATCTCTTTTAGATGTTGAAAATCATATTCGAATTATCGATTCCTTTGGGGATTCCAAGTTTAATAGCCTTATAAATGAAGTTAGGACAAAGTATCAGGAACTTCAAAAAGAAAAAAGCAAGCTAAATAAGCTATCGTTAAATGTTATGGAAAGAGAAAGAGAAATAGATTTGCTAAAATACCAGTTAAATGAAATTGATTCTGCAAATCTTAAAAAAATAGATGAACATGAAATCATATCAGAATATAACAGGCTTGATAATATCAAAGTAATAGCCTATAATTTGGGACAAGTTTACAATATGTTGAATAATCAGGATTATAATAGTATATCTGTTTTAAATAACATAGATAGGTGTATAATTAATCTTAATTCTATTATGAAATATGACGATACTTTAAAGGAGTTTAATAATACATTAGAATCAATAGGTTTAGAATTACAGGAATTATCACGAAACATTAGAGATTATATTGAAAATCTGGTTATAGATGAAGAAAGGCTAAATTATCTAAAAGACCAAATAGATATCATTAACCGATTAAAAAAGAAATATGGCAGGACTATTGAGGATATAATAAACTATAGAGATGCAATTGAGAATAAATTAAATTCTTTAATAAACAATGAAAAAGCTATTGAAGAGACAAAAAAGAGGATTTCAGCATTGGAAAAGGAATTAGAGAAGTACTGTACCAGTCTGACAGAAATGAGAAAAAAAATCAGCGATGACATTGAAATATTGATAACAAAAGAATTAAAGGATTTAAATATGAATAATGTAAAATTTAAAGTAAACTTCGAAAAACATGATGAGTTTACTGCTGACGGATGGGATAAAGTTGAATTTTTGATTTCAACCAATAAAGGTGAAAGCTTAAAACCATTATCCAAAATAGTATCTGGTGGCGAAATGTCTCGTATTATGCTGGCATTTAAGAAGATATTAGCTAGTATTGATAGAATCCCTTCGCTAATATTTGATGAAATAGATACTGGAATTAGCGGAAGAACTGCACAGATAGTAGGTGAGAAGATAAAATCTATATCAAAAGATCATCAGGTTATTTGCATTTCTCATTTACCACAAATAGCAGCATTAGGAGATACACATTACATAATTAAAAAAATAAATAATTTAGAAAAGACTCAAATTATTGTTAAAAAACTAAATTATGAAGAAAGAATAGAGGAAATTTCAAGACTTATTGCTGGAGTAAACTTAACAGATACCACGAAGAAACATGCTAGAGAAATGTTAGAAATGTCAAAAAAATTAATTATATAAGTAAAAATACTTCACATGTTAAAATTATTTCTAATATTATTGGTTAAAAAAGGCTTTATGATTATATCACATATAAAGCCTTTTTTATTTTGATTTTTTTACCAATATGTAATTTACTTTACATAATAAATAATTATTTATAGAATAAATAGCTTTAAAAAAGGCTAAATTATTATTACGCAAAAAAATTTGGAGGTGAATTAAATAGAGGCACAATCAGAGGAGTGATCATACTTTGGATAGACTTTATAGATGTAAAAAACTACTCTTACTGCTACTAGTATTATTTGCTTTTTTTTATATAATACAGATAGTAAATATATTTTACTATCCATCTGAAATAAAGATTGCTATAGGAGAGAATAAGAATATAGATGTTCTTTTTCCTTTTTCTCTTAGTGTATCAAACAATGAGGATATAATAGTAAAATCTGTTTATAATCAGAATTTAAATAATAGCTTAAAGAAAAGCTATAAAATAGATGGTATTGATACAGGAGAAGTAAAATTTGAAGTAAAACTTTTAGGATTAATACCAATAAGAAAATTCGATGTAAATGTAGTAGATAGAAAAGAGTTGATCCCAGGAGGAAATGCAATTGGTGTAAAACTCAATACTAAAGGAGTATTAGTTGTAGCAGTAACTGATGTTCTGAGTGTAGATGGAAATAGATATAATCCAGCAAAAGATGCTGGAATAAAGCCTGGAGATAGTATATTAGAAATAAATGGAGTTAAGGTTAAAGATGCTGAACACGTTGTTAAAATTTTAAATGAACTAAAGGAAGAAGAAGTTAAAATATTATTAGATAGAAACAATATAAATTATGAAGTAGAAGTAACGCCTGTAAAAAGTATGCAAGATAATTGCTACAGGTTGGGAATTTGGGTCAGAGATAAAACAGCTGGTATAGGAACACTAACATTTTATGATAATCAAAGTAAAGTATTTGGTGCCTTAGGACATGGAATTACAGATATGGATACTGGAAATTTATTGAATGTTGAATATGGAAAGATAATGAATGCCAAGATTGCTAGTGTTGAGCAAGGGAAAAAAGGTAGTCCAGGAGAGATAAAAGGTATTTTTTATGAAACAGAAAAGGAACTAGGAGAAATTTATAAGAATTCATCCTATGGAATATTTGGAATAATGAACGATGAATTTATAAACTCAAATAATGTTAAACCTATGCCTATTGGCTTTAAAGAAGAAGTAAGAGAAGGGAAAGCTTATATACTTTCTACAATTAATGATAATAAGGTAGAAAAATTTGAAATTGAAATAATTAAGGTTCAACCTCAACAGTATCCTGAACAAAAAAGTATGACTATAAAGATCACTGATAAAAGGTTACTTGATAAAACTGGAGGAATTGTTCAAGGAATGAGTGGAAGTCCTATAATTCAGGATAACAAGATTATAGGAGCTGTTACCCATGTATTTGTAAATGATCCTACTAGAGGTTATGGCATATATATTGAGTGGATGCTTAATCAGATAAATAAGTAGTAAAATTAAGGTAAGGATGAGCATTAAATCCTTACCTTAATTTATGAAAAAATTTTCAAGGAATTTTATTAAATTAAGAGGAAACTTAAATTCTTTGTCGAATAGATTATGTAAAGCTTAAGTAATTAAGAAACAGGGGGTATATTGATTGGAAAAGAAAAAGATATTAATAGCAGATGATAATCGTGAATTTTGTGAGATTTTAAGCAAATTTTTATCTACAGAAGGGGATTTTGAGGTAATAGGTATTGCAAGAGACGGGTTAGAGGCATTAGATAAGGTTAAGGAAGAGAGTCCTGATTTGCTGATATTGGATATAATTATGCCACATTTGGACGGACTGGGAGTTTTAGAATCACTACACAAAATGAATTTGAGTAAGCTTCCTAAAGTTATTATACTATCTGCTGTAGGCCAAGATCAAATAACTCAAAAAGCTATTGAACTTGGTGCAGATTATTATGTAGTAAAACCATTTGATTTTAAAACATTTATAAAAAGACTAAAACAAATTGTTGGTAAAGAAGCTGTTAAGGATTCATCTGTATCTAGAGAATACATACAGATACCTAAATATCAAAATGCAGCTCTTATTGATTCTAGCAGAAATTTAGAGGCTAAAATTACTAATATTATTCATGAAATTGGAGTTCCAGCACATATTAAGGGATATCTATACCTAAGGGAAGCTATAGCAATGGTTATACAAGATGTTGAATTACTAGGTGCAGTAACTAAAGAATTATACCCAAACATAGCTCACAAATATAATACAACTCCAAGTAGAGTGGAAAGAGCTATTAGGCATGCAATTGAGGTAGCATGGACTAGAGGCAAAGTGGATACCATAGATAAGATATTTGGATATACAATAAACAACAACAAGGGAAAACCTACAAACAGCGAATTTATAGCAATGGTTGCAGATAAATTAAGATTGGAAATGGAGATTATGGAAGGTAATGTAAATTGATAACCTCACAAGAAGTTCTTGTGAGGTTATTTTATATATTTAAATATTATTTATTTGTGCTATAATAAGTCCGAAGGCAGTTTGCTATAAGGTAAACTTGGGGAATAATATAATAAAATACATTTGGAGGAAAGGTATGTACTTTAGAGGCGTAGCAAGAAAAGATAACAAGACAAAAAACTTAATAAAAAGATTAAAACCTGGAGAAATTGCCATAATTAATCATAAGGATTTGGATGAAGTAGCTGCTATGTCATTAGTTGAGAAAAAGGTTAAGTGTGTCATAAATGTAAATAAAACTATTAGTGGAAGATATCCAAATCAAGGACCAAAAGTTATGATTGAAGCCAATATTCCAATTTTTGAAGCAGAAGAACATTTATTTGACATAATAGAAGAAGGAGCAGTTATTGAAATAATAGATGAAGTAGTATTAAAGGAAGGCAATGAAATTGGAAAGTGCAAACTTCTTGATATAGATGCTATTGAAGAAATGATGAATATGGGGTATGAAAACTTAGAAAAGGAGTTAGAATTATTCATAGAGAATACCCTTAATTATGCAAAAAAGGAAAAGGGGCTTGTAACTGGTAAAATACCAATACCGAAGACTAAAACTGATTTAAAGAATAAACATACTCTTGTAGTAGTTAGAGGAAAGGATTATAAGGCTGATTTAGAAGCTATTAGTTCATATATAGATGAGGTAAAGCCTGTATTAATTGGTGTTGATGGTGGTGGAGACGCACTACTGGATTTTGGGTATACTCCTGATATAATAGTAGGTGATATGGATAGTGTCTCTGACAAATGTCTTCAAAAGGCAAAAGAAATATTTGTTCATGCTTATCCGGATGGTAGAGCACCTGGTTTAAAGAGAGTAGAAGATTTGGGGTTAACAGCCAATATATTTCCATCACCAGGTACAAGTGAAGATATAGCTTTTTTACTTGCATATGATAATGGAGCGGATTTAATTGTTGCTGTGGGGACCCATTCAAATATGATAGATTTTCTTGAAAAAGGAAGAAAAGGCATGGCAAGCACTTTTTTAGTCAGGTTAAAAGTAGGACCTAAACTAGTGGACGCAAAGGGTGTAAACAAGCTTTATAATAGTAGCTTTAGATTGAAATATGCTGTAGGAATTGTTATTGCAGCCTTAATACCTATATTGATAATTACATTAAGACATCCACTTTTAAGAGATCTTTTATTTTTAATGAAGATTAGAATAAAGCTGTTGTTGGGCTTATAAAGGAGGAATAGTTTTGACACCAAATTTGAAATTTTTCGTAATGCTAGTTATATCAATTTTTGCAGCTTTAGGAATTGGAATCTATATTGGATTTACATTGGATGCACAGAGCTTAATAGTTGAGCAAAGAGAAGATATAGTAAGTGAAATTGAGGAGAGATTTGATTTTTTGACTAGTGAAAATGAGAAACTAAAAGGAACTATAGAGTCTATTTCAGTTTCAAATGAGAATTATGAACATTTTATTCAATCAACGTATGAAGAGATAATAAAGAGCAGGTTACTAGGTATGAATGTAGCAATTATTGAAACTAATAGCGATTATATGCATTCAGGAACAGGACGTGTTCTTGATGTTGCAGGCGCAAATCTAACAAGTTTGGTAACTATTGCTGATAAATTTATGGATGATCAGATGATGAGAGCTTTATATAATAAAATAGGAGTGAGTTTACCTGAAGCTGATATTGTTGAGTATACTATGAAAATAGTTACTGAATGTATTATAGATGGGAATTCAAATGAGTTAATATCAGAATTAAGCAATGAAGGATTTATACAAATAGCAGGTCTAATAAATAATCCTGTTGATTATATTATTATTGCTGGAGGCAGTTTAAGTGAAGAAGATGAAAGAATAGATAAAATTGATAGAACCATTGTAAGAGTATCCAGAGAAAAAAATGTAGGAATAATTGGTGTAGAAAAGCTCGATGCTATTTATTCATATATGGGAAGATATAAGGAACTAAATATTTCTACTATTGACAATATAGATACTGCGATGGGAAAAGTATCACTAATACTAGCTATGGAAGGTAGGCCTGGACATTACGGAGTAAAGGAAACTGCTGAAGAATTAGTGCCAACCCTTGAGTTGCCAATTGTACAATCATATGAGGAGAGACAAAATAATGATTAATAAAAAAGTGATAATAGTTGTACCAGCCTATAATGAGGAAAAGAATATTGAAAATACAATTAATGGATTAAAGAATATAAAAATAATTGATGATATAGTAGTCGTAAATGATGGTTCTCAAGATAATACAAGAAAGATTTTAGAGACTTTAGATGTCAATGTTATCAATTTAAATAAAAATCATGGCAAAGGATATGCTATGAAAAAAGCTATTGAAGAAATCCATTGTGATATAATTGGATTTGTTGATGGTGATGTTGGCTCAACAAGTATTGAAATTGAAAAGCTCATAAAACCTGTTATTATGGATGAAGTAGATTTTACAATTGCAATGTTTCCAAAAGCATCAGATAATGTGAATATCAAAGGTGGATTTGGTTTTGTAAAAAACCTTGCAAAAAAAGGAGTGTATTTTTATACTGGAAAGCTTATGGATACATCCCTATCAGGACAAAGAGTTTATAAGAAAAATGTAGTTGACAGTATGAAGTATATTCCAACTCATTATGGTATTGAAATAGCAATGACTATACAGGCTATAAGAAATGGTTATAGCTTTAGGGAAGTTCCTGTTAATATGACCCATAGGTATACAGATAGGTCTATTAGAGGATTTAAACACAGAGGTAAGCAATTTTTAGATATACTGAAAACATTAATAGTATTGCTTTTTAGAAGGTGAAACAATGGTTTTTGTTAATATTTTTGCATTTATTATTGCACTTATTTTATCTTTTGCTGGCAGTCCTGTTATATTAAAGGTATTAATAAAAGGGAATACTTTTAGCCCAAATTATAAAGGAGAAAAGATACCTATATGTATGGGATTAATTTTTGTTTTTGCTCAGGTAATAACTTTATCAATTATATATATTTTATTAAAAGATGATATAGAGATTCTATATTATCTTATTTCAGTTGTTTTTATGGGATTAGTAGGATTATTGGATGACCTAATTGGAGAAAAGAATATAAAAGGCCTTAAAGGCCATATAGTATCTTTTGTAAAAGGAGATTTTACTACAGGCGGTATTAAAGCTGGCATTGGATTTATTATATCTTTATTTATATCTATTTTAATATCAGACAATATTTTGAATACTATGGTTAATACCTTTGTAATTGCATTATTTACTAACTATAGCAATATATTTGATTTAAGGCCTGGACGCTCTATTAAGGCGTTTATAATTGCTTCAATAGCTTTGTTAATTACCTGTAGAGCTGATAATTATCAATACATTATTTATTCTTTTTATGGTATACTTCTTGTGTACTTTCCAAAGGATTTAAAAGCAAAAGCTATGATGGGAGATGTAGGTTCTAATGTACTAGGTATTACATTAGGGATATACTGTGCACTATCAGGGAGTTTGACTGTAAGAGTAATATATCTATTAATATTGCTAATAATACATATAATTGCTGAAAGGTACTCGTTTACAAAAATAATAGATAACAACAGACTACTGAAGTTTATAGATAATTTAGGAAGATAGGAGTGATAAATCTGTTAAGCTATAAAAAGGCAGAGGTTATTGATATAGAAAACAACCAGGATTCAGTTTCGTGGGTTAAAGTAAAAATTGGTGATAAAGTTTTCAAAGCTGTAAACTATAATTATATAACAGGTACAATAGAAATTGGAGATTTTGTAATTGTAAATACTACTGCTGTAGAATTATCTTTAGGTACTGGAGGATATCACTTTGTTATGTTTAATTACAGCAATGAGTCAAAAGAACTTGAAGGTAGAGGTCATATTATGAAGCTTAGATATACTCCATATCAAATTAAATGTTTATCTGCAGAGGAGCAGGATAGTCAATACCATGATGTATTCAACAGCTTCACTTCTTTAGATAATCATATTTGTGTAGCTGGAACGTTACATAGTATGTTAGCCCCTATAGCTTCAACTATTAAATGGATGAATAAGGATATAAAAATTAACTATATAATGACTGATGGAGGTTCCTTGCCTATATACTTTAGCAATACTGTAAAAATTCTTAAGGAAAAGGGAATAATTGATAATACTATTACTATAGGTCATGCTTTTGGTGGAGATCTAGAATGTGTAAATATTTATACCGGGCTGATTGCAGCTAAGGAAGTCTTAAAAGGCGATGTAACTATTATCACAATGGGTCCTGGAATCGTTGGAACAGGTACTAAATATGGATATAGCGGTATCGAGCAAGGTCAAGTAATAGATGCTATAAATACATTGAAAGGAAATCCAATTATTGTCCCTAGAATAAGCTTTAAGGATATGCGAGAAAGACATATTGGAATAAGTCATCATACACGAACAGTATTATCAGAAATTGCAAAATCCACTGGAAAAGTAATCATACCTATTTTGGATAGTGAGAAGCAATGTATTATTGAGGACCAAATTAATAGATACGATATAGGTAAAAAGTTTCAGATTATATACGAAAATGGAGAAAAAGTAGTTGATGCAATGGATTATTATGGTTTGAATATTACTACTATGGGAAGAAGCTTTGAAGAGGATAAAGAATACTTTCTAACTTTGGGGGCAGTAGGTATGTATGTGTTTAAGGAGTTTATGAGGGGAGGAATTAATTAATGGATTTTGAAGAGAAAACTATGAAATCAGAAAGAATTTATGAGGGAAAAGTGGTAAATTTAAGAATAGATACAGTGGAATTACCAGATAAGAAATACTCAAAAAGAGAAATAGTAGAACATCCTGGGGCTGTTGGTATAATACCTGTTACATCTGATAATAAGCTGGTATTAGTTAGGCAGTTTAGAAAGTCTATTGAAAGGCAACTGCTGGAGATTCCAGCAGGCAAAATTGAAATAAATGAAGAACCTAAAGAAACAGCATATAGGGAATTGATTGAAGAGACTGGATTTATTGCACAAAAAATGGAATACATTAATGAGTTTTATACTTCTCCTGGATTTTCTAATGAAAAGGTATATTTGTTCTTAGCTACAGAGCTTGAGAAAGGTGAGGCCAATCCAAAAGACGATGAGTGTATAGAGGTTGAGTTATACGATATATCACAACTTATTGAGATGGTGAACAGAGGAGAAATTAAGGATAGTAAGACAATAATTGCAATTTTTTATGCTGAAAAGTTAATGAATGAAATAAAATAATTCTGCGTTAATTGAAAAGTGATAATATCTCCCTTAAAAGCATATTATTTCTATAAAGCTTGTATAATTGAAGGGAGGTAATATCGTTGCCCCGGAAGATTAAAAGGTGGTTATATAGACATTATCAGAATAATTTTTTCGTTTATTTTATAATATCCTTATTGTTTATTTTAGGTGTTTTAGCTGGTGCAATAACTATTAAGATAATAGGACCTGAAAAGAATAATGATGTAATGTTGTTTTTGAACTCCCTATTTAAAGCTATAGATAATAATAGCCTAAATAGTATATCCATATTTAAACAATCATTAATAGATAACTATAAGGCAATATTAATTCTATGGATATCAGGAATATTATATCTAGGTATTATTGTTTCACCTGCTATAATGTTGTTTAGAGGTTTTGCATTGGGGTTTTCAGTGGGGTTTTTTGTATATGAATATGGATTAAAAGGATTTTTATTCTCCATACTTGGAATTTTTCCTCAGAATCTAATAATTATACCAGGAATTATATCTATTGCTTCAGTTAGTATGGCATTTTCTTTAAGTAGTATGAAAAAGAAAAAAATTAGGTTAAAGAATAACACCAGGTTGTCTCAAATTGTTGATTATTCATTGATTATTTTAGCTTTTTCTTCCGTAATATTTATTGGATCTATAATAGAAGCGTATATAGCGCCAATATTTTTGAGATTTTTGACTGAATATTTGAGTTAAAAAATATAAGGAGGATCAAAATTTTTATTGAATCAATAATATATTATTTTATAAAGGAGTAATAATATGCACCAGATACTTTTTGATAAGTACATAGATTATATAAAAACTGAAAAAGGATTATCTAATAATACTCAGGAAGCATACATAAGAGATCTAATTCATTTCAAGGATTATTTAGATGAAAACTGCATTAATAATATAGAGGATGTAAATAAAACAACTATTATAACTTACTTGATGTATTTGAAAAAGAATGGCAAAGCACCAACTACTATTGCTAGATGTTTAGCCTCTGTTAGATGTTTTTATCAATATCTTTTAAATAATAGGATGATTAATGAGGATCCAACAAGTAACCTTCATTCACCAAAATATGAGAGAAAGCTACCTGAAATATTGACTGAAGAGGAAGTGGAAAAGCTATTGAGCCAACCATCTACAGATAATTTTAAAGGATCTAGAGACAAGGCTATGTTGGAATTGTTATATGCTACTGGGATTAGAGTATCTGAGTTAATTGCTTTAAATATGGACAATCTAAAATTAGATATTGGATATCTGTATTTAGAAAAAGGAAACCAAGATGTAAGAATAATACCAATCGGTAATACTGCAATAAAATATTTAGACCACTATATAAGGAATTATAGAATTAAATATGTTAATGATACTAACGAAAAAGCGTTGTTTATAAATTTCAATGGAAACAGATTAACAAGACAGGGGTTTTGGAAAATAATCAAGCTATATAGCAAAAAAGCTAATATTGTAAAGAAAATAACACCACAAACCTTGAGGCATTCTTTTGCTGTACATCTATTGCAAAACGGTGCTGACATGAAATCAGTTCAGTTGATGTTAGGTCATTCAGATGTATCAACAACACAAATATATAATCTACTGAAGAATAGAAATTGTTTAGAAGAGGTGTATAGGAGTTCACATCCTAAAGCATAAATTTTTAAAGAACAATAGCGGGGTGATAATATGAGAATGTATGACATAATAAAAAAGAAAAGGGATGGGCAAAAACTTACAAGAGAAGAAATTAATTATGTAATTAAAAACTATACAAATGGAAATATACCGGACTATCAAATGTCAGCTTTGTTGATGGCCATTTATTTTAAAAAAATGACTGAAGAGGAAACTGTTGACTTAACAAGAGCTATGGTAGAATCAGGAGATAAAGTGGATTTGTCGGCTATAGACGGTATAAAAGTGGATAAGCATTCAACTGGAGGAGTAGGAGACACTATAACATTAATCCTGGGGCCAATGATTGCAGCTTTAAATATACCATTTGTTAAGATGTCTGGACGTGGATTGGGACACACTGGAGGTACTTTGGATAAATTAGAGTCTATAGAGAATTTTAGAGTAAACCTGTCAAATGAAGAGTTTTTGAAAAATGTAAATGATATAAGCATTGCTATATGCAGTCAGACTTCAAATATAGCACCTGCAGATAAAAAGTTATATGCACTAAGGGATGTTACCGCTACTGTAGATAATATATCATTAATAGCAAGTAGCATAATGAGTAAAAAGCTTGCAATAGGGTCTGATGCAATTATTTTGGATGTTAAAGTTGGCAAAGGTGCTTTTATGAAGGATCTGGAAAGTGCTCTTGAGTTGTCAAAGGAAATGGTTAAGCTAGGAACTAATTATGGTAGAGAAACAGTTGCACTTTTAACAAATATGGATGAGCCTTTGGGAAAAGCTATAGGAAATTCTTTGGAAGTAAAAGAAGCCATTGAGGTTCTTAACGGTAACGGTCCACAGGACTTATATGAATTGGCATTAGAATTGGGAAGCATATTGCTGATACTAGCTAGAAGAGCTAGAAATAAAGATGAAGCTAGAATACTCCTAGAAGATGTAATAAAATCAAAATTAGCTTATAAGAAATTTATCCAGCTAGTTGAATATCAGGGAGGTAATAAAGAACAAGTTATAAATCCAGAATTACTGCCTAAATCAAAATACGTTATTGAGGTAAAAAGCTTCAAGGAAGGATATGTAGAGGAAATGAACGCAGAAAGAATAGGAGCATGTGCTTTAAAATTAGGCGCAGGAAGAGAAACCATGGACTCACGTATAGACCTTTCAGCTGGAATTATGCTTAATAAGAAGGTTAGCGATAAGGTATATAAAGGGGAGACATTAGCATACCTGCACACCAATGATTTAAACAAGGCACAGGAAGTTGAAAATGAAATCAAGGATATTATTAAAATAGGAAGTCAAAAAGTTAGTGATAAGAAATTAATATATGGATTAGTTACTAATGATGGTGTAAGCCTATATTAATGAAAACACCTTATAGAATAGTAAATTATAATACTTAAAAAAATGCCCTGAATAGTTATAATTAGGGCATTTTTTATTTAAGCATTATACTACAATAATTCTAAATCTATCTTTTTTTTATTAAATATAATAAAAATTTATCATCAATAATATGTACATCATCTTTTGCTATTAATTTAGTATCATTATCTTTAATACCTAAACAAACATATAATTTTGAATCATTTGTTTCTACAGATATATATAACATAAGCACCTTTTTTTAATCTAGTTGCATTTTCAAACTAAAATATAGTGTAATCTTTTCCCAGTATAAATCATTATTTTTTCTTCCATAAGGTCTGCACATAAATAATCTTTATTAGAATTATAATATGAGACAATATATTGATTTTGATCTATTTGATATTCAAAAATTGGTTCAAATTATGATATAACTAATAAGTGGAAAAACTGCTACTTTTCTTTACCTACTGTAGACAGTAGTAATAGATGATCCTTATAACTTTATCAACCATAAATATAACATTGTATAAAACTGAGCTTATAGATTTCACCGTCTCCAAACTCCCATAAGGATATATTTTAATTAGCTGTAGTGTCGTAGTTCTTATGGTATGTAAACTTTTAAATTATTATGAGATCCATACTTTAGATATAGCTTTATTATATTTTGCAATATGAATTAAGGATTAATAATTTTTTTACCAATTAAGGTGTTTTATTTATATAAATGCAAATATACCAGCATAATTTGTTGATTCCCTTGAATAACAAAATGAGTAATGGAAATTATAAAAGTAAATAAATTGAATAGGAGGGAATAGAATGAAAAGAAAATTATCATGGATTTTGCTGATTTCTATTATTTGTTTAGGTATATCAACTGATGTCTTTGCAGAAGGCGAGCTAAATATTAAAGCAAGATCGGCAGTTCTTATGGATTATAATACAAGAAAGGTAATATATGAGCAAGATGCACATAAAGAAGTACCTCCAGCAAGCATAACAAAGATTATGACTCTTTTACTGACAATGGAGGCTATACAATCAGGGAAAATTACTTTAAATGATGAAGTAAGGATAAGCGCACATGCTGCTGGAATGGGGGGGAGTCAACTTTGGCTAGAAGAAGGAGAAATACAGATTGTTGAAGATCTTATAAAAGCTGTAGCAATTAGGTCAGCAAACGATGCATCCGTAGCATTAGCAGAACATATTGCAGGTAGTGAAGAAGTATTTGTAAAAATGATGAATGATAAGGCTAAAGAATTAGGTATGAATAATACTAATTTTGCAAATGCATCCGGTTTACCCAATCAAAATCATTATACTTCAGCTTATGACGTTGCTATTATGTCAGCAGAACTGTTAAAGCATGAAGGAATTCATAAATGGCTTACGACTTACATGGATGAGATGTTAGTTGGGAAAAATAAGGATAAAGTACAAAGCTTAGTTAATACAAATAAGCTTATAAAAGAATATCAAGGAACAACAGGAGTGAAAACAGGTTCCACATCTGAAGCAGGACATTGCCTTGCAGCTTCAGCTAAGAGAAATAATCTTCATTTAATTGCAGTAGTTATGGGAAGTGATACATCCAAAATCAGATTTGATGAGAGTATGAGGTTATTGGATTATGGATTTGCAAATTATGATTCTGTTGCAATTGGAAGAAAAGGAGACGTCATTGGCAAGATAAAAGTTCATAAAGGGAAAGCTAATTATTTGGAAGCAGTATTAGAAAGAGATAGTTATTTGCTATTGCCCAAAGGAAAAAGTGGAAATATAACAAAAGAAATTGTATTGCCAGATTTTGTAGAGGGACCTATAGAAGAAGGGAAAGAACTAGGTAAATTAATTGTTAAAGTCGATGGAGAAGAAATGGATATAATTAGACTGGTATCTAATGTTAGTATAGAAAAAGCTTCTTTTAAGGACATATTAATTAAAACAATAAGGAATTTTATACTTAACTAATAAATTTAATTTAAATAATGAGAATTAAAGCAAACAAGGATTATTAATTCGACACCAGCAGTTACTATAAAACTGGATAATTGTTGGTGTCGTTATTTATATTTGCTATTAGACTATTGTCGGTAGATTATCATAATATCAATCCTGTTGTTTAAATTTAGAGTTTATATTTATTATATTGTTGGGAATTCTAAATATTGAGTAAAACGAACAGCATATAAAAGGAAGTGATTCACATTGAATGAGAAAATATCACTATACGGGTTTAATAATCTTACAAAAACCCTTAGTTTTAATATATATGATATTTGCTATGCAAAGTCGGAAAAAGAGCAAAGAGGTTATATAGAATATATAGATGAACAGTATAATTCAGAAAGGTTAACCAACATTTTAAAGGATGTAACAGAAATAATTGGAGCTCATATATTAAATATTTCTAAACAGGATTATGAGCCACAAGGTGCTTCTGTTGCTATATTGATTACAGAAGAGGCTCTATCACCAGAACTAATTGATAAGTCATGTAACAGAGGCGATTATACTTGCTATAAAAATGAGACAATCTTTGGTCACTTAGACAAAAGCCATGTAACAGTTCACAGCTATCCTGAATACCATCCGGAAAATCCTATATCTACTTTTAGAGTAGATATAGATGTATCTACATGTGGAACTATTTCTCCATTAAATGCACTTAACTACTTAATAAGCAGTTTTGATTCAGATATTATTACAATTGATTATAGAGTAAGAGGGTTTACAAGGGATATAAAAGGGAAAAAATACTATATTGATCATAAAATAACTTCTATTCAAGATTACATCGATAAAGAGACTCTTGATAAATATGATGCAATTGATGTTAATGTTTATCAGTCCAATATTTTTCATACTAAAATGCTAATAAAAGATTTAGTGCTTCAGAACTATCTGTTTAATCGAGATGTTAATGAAATATCACCAAAAGAGAGGTTGGAAATTATTAATATGATTAGAAAAGAGATGATAGAAATATATAGTGGAATGAATATCTACTGAAAAGAGGTGTAAATATGAAAGAATTTACACAGAAAAGGGCGCCTATATATGAAGCTTTAAAAAACTACAGATCTAATAGAGTAGTTCGCTTTGATGTACCTGGACATAAAGGAGGTAGAGGAAATAAAGAGTTAACAGATTTTTTAGGAGAAAAATGTCTCTTAATAGATGTAAACTCAATGAAGCCTTTGGACAATTTAAGTCATCCTGTTTCTGTTATACGTGAAGCTGAAATAATAGCTTCCCAAGCTTTTAAGGCACAAAATGCTTTTTTTATTGTTAATGGTACTTCAGCTGCAGTCCAAGCTATGATTATGTCAGTATGTAAATCAGAAGAGAAGATAATTATGCCTAGAAATGTGCATAAGAGTGCAATAAACGCTCTTATAATAAGTGGAGCAATTCCTGTTTATGTAAACCCTGGTGTTAATAAGAATTTAGGAATATCACTAGGAATGTCAATAGTAGATATAAAAGATGCAATAAAAAAAAATAGAGATGCCAAGGCTATATTTGTAAACAATCCGACATATTATGGTGTATGTTCTAATTTAAGGGAAATTGTAAATATTGCTCATGAAAATAATATGGTGGTATTGGTTGATGAAGCTCATGGCACTCATTTTTATTTTGGTGAAGATATGCCTATATCTGCTATGGAAGCTAATGCCGACATGGCTGCTGTTAGCATGCATAAAACTGGAGGATCCCTGACTCAAAGCTCTTTTTTGCTTTGTGGGAAAAATGTTAATCCAGATTATGTTAGACAAATTATTAATTTAACCCAGACCACAAGTGCTTCTTATTTACTGTTAGTATCATTAGATCTTGCAAGAAAGAATTTAAGTTTAAATGGTAGGGAGATATTTAAAAAAACAGTAGAATTATCTAATTACGCAAGAGAAGAAATAAATAATCTGGGTGGGTATAAGGCTTTTTCGAAGGAAATTATTGATGGAGATACAGTTTTTGATTTTGATATTACAAAGCTATCAGTCAATACTAGAGACATAGGGTTAACCGGTATAGAAGTATATGATATATTACGAGATGAATATAATATACAGATTGAATTTGGAGATATAGGGAATATTTTGGCGATTATATCTGCAGGAGATAGGATATTGGAAATAGAGAGGTTAATTTCATCTCTTTCTGAAATTAAAAGGTTATATTCAAAGGATAAAACTGGAATGTTAGAATCAGAATATATAAATCCTGAAGTTGTATTATCTCCTAAAGAAGCATTTTATAGTAGCAAAAGGGCAATACCTTTAGAAAATAGTCTTGGAGAGATTTCATCTGAATTTGTAATGGCCTATCCACCTGGAATTCCAATACTTGCACCTGGAGAGAGAATTACTAAGGATGTGTTGGATTATATATTCTATGCCAAGGAAAAAGGGTCATTTTTGACTGGAACACAGGATTTGAATATTGAAAATATTAATATAGTGGAGGGATTTTAGATGGAATTATGGTATACTGAGGAACATACTGAAAATGTTCGCTTTTCAATAAAGGTAAATAAAGTATTATATAGCGGACAAAGTGAATTTCAAAGGATAGATGTTCTGGAATCAGATGAATTTGGTAAATTCTTGACTCTTGATGGTCTTATGATGCTAACTGAAAAGGATGAATTTATATATCATGATATGATAGTCCATGTACCTATGGCAACGAATCCAAATATTAGAAAAGTACTAGTAATTGGTGGAGGTGATGGTGGAACTGTTAGAGAACTTGTAAGATATATAACTATTGAAAAAATTGATATGGTAGAAATAGACAAGATGGTAGTTGATGTCTGCAGGAAATATATTCCACAGACAGCTTGTAGACTAGATGATCCAAGGGTAAGTCTTCATTATGAGGATGGGTTAAAGTATGTTCGCTCCAAATATAATGAATATGATTTGATTATTGTAGACTCAACAGATCCTTTTGGCCCTGGAGAAGGGTTGTTTACTAAAGAATTTTATGGCAACTGCTATAATGCTTTAAAAGAAGATGGTATTTTAGTTAATCAACATGAAAGCCCTTATTATTCATACTATATAAATTCGATGAAAAGAGCGCATCATAGAATAAAGGAGTTCTTTCCTATAGCAAAGGTGTATCAAGCTCATATACCAACTTATCCTTCAGGATATTGGTTATTTGGATTTGCATCAAAGAGATATGATCCAATTAAGGATTTGGACGATAAAATCTGGAATGGATTGGGAATGAAGACTAGTTACTATAATACTGAACTTCATAAAGGCGCATTTGCTATTCCCAATTATGTAAAGGAGCTATTAGAATATGAATAGAAATATACATACATTTATAGGATGTGATGATGAATATAGTGATAGTAATATTGTAATATTTGGAGCTCCTTTTGACGGTACTACATCATATAGACCTGGAACTCGATTTGCACCATCACATATTAGAAATGAAAGCTATGGAATTGAAACATACAGCCCTTATTTGGGATTGGATTTGAATGATTATAAAATATTTGATGGAGGAGACTTGGAATTAAGCTTTGGAAATACAAAAAAAGCCTTAAACACTATTGAAGAATATGTTGATAAGCTATTAAAAGATAATAAGATGCCATTTATGATAGGAGGAGAGCATCTTGTTACTCTTGGTGCAGTAAAAGCGTGCAGTAAGTATTATAATGATATGCACATAGTTCATTTTGATGCCCATCCAGACTTGAGAGATAAATATTTAGGGGAAAAATTATCCCATGCAACAGTGATGCGTAGGTGTTGGGATATTGTTGGAGATGGAAAAATATTTCAATTTGGAATAAGAAGTGGAGACAGAAATGAACTTGAATGGGGGAAAAACCATGTAAAGACTAATTTGTTTGATTTTTCAGGAATAGAGGATGTGGTGGAAAATATAATAGGAAAACCTGTTTATTTAACTATAGACCTAGATATAATTGACCCTTCTGAATTTCCAGGTACTGGTACACCTGAAGCTGGAGGTGTAAAGTTTGTAGAATTATTACAGGCGCTTTATAAGCTATCAGAATTAAATATTGTAGCATTAGATATGGTGGAACTATCACCTCCATATGATCCTAGTGGAGTATCTACATCCCTATGCTGTAAGCTTATCCGTGAGCTAATACTTATGATATCAAGGAAATATATCAGATAATTCTAAATGCTGAATTAAATATTTATGCTCATATTCTAATTTTATTATTGAATTAATAATGATTTGAGTTTTATGCTAAAAAGGTATAAAATATAAATAAAAAAGACCTCGACTATCTTGTCGAGGTTATCTAATTAATGAAAGGATTATTAATATGGGAGTCAAATTTGCAATTAGTTTACCAGGACTTTTTTTAGCAATAGTAATCCATGAGTTTTCTCATGGATTGGCTGCATATTTTTTGGGGGACAATACTGCTAAAGTATCTGGAAGGCTGTCTTTAAATCCTCTAAAACACTTTGACTTTATTGGATTTATATTTCTATTAATATTCAAATTTGGATGGGCAAAACCTGTTCCTATAAATCCAAGAAATTTTAAGAATAGAAAAAAGGATACTATAATTGTGTCATTAGCTGGACCTTTTTCAAATATTATTTTAGCTTTTATAATTGCTTTGTTGCTTTCTCATGCTAACATTGAGCACCAGTTGACAGTTCAAATATTAGTAAATGTGTTATGGTATAATGTAATGTTAGGAGTATTTAATCTTTTACCTTTTCCACCTTTGGATGGGTCAAAAGTTTTAGCAAGCTTGTTGCCATTAAAATATGAGTACTTATTTTATAAATATGAAAAATATCTTTATGCAATATTAATAATTTTAGTTGCTACTAACTCAGTTGACAAGCTTTTAAGTCCAATGATAAAGTTTATTCTTGATTTATTATTGAAAATAATCATAAGATAGAGGGATATACATGGGATATAAAATAGTATTGGATACATTTGAAGGTCCAATGGATTTGCTATTGCACTTAATTGAAAAATCAAAGATAGACATTTATGATATACCTATTAATGAAATAACTGAGCAATATTTAGACTATCTTTCAAAAATGGGTGAAATGGATTTGGAGATAACCAGCGAATTTCTTCTAATGGCAGCAACTTTATTAGAAATAAAATCAAAGTTATTGTTACCTGTGACAAAGAATAAAGATGATGTAGAACAGCTAGAAATAGAACAAGCAGATCCTAGATATGATCTAGTAAGAAGTCTGGTGGAATATAGAAAATATAAGTATGCATCCAGTAAATTAAGAGATTTTGAAGAGATTCAAAGCAAGGTATATTATAAACCTAAAGAAGACTTATCGGATTTTATTGATGAAGATGATGATTTAATTGAAATGGATTTAAATAAGCTAATTACAATTTTTAAAAAGCTTATGTTAAAAGGTAAAATCAATGATAAAACTTTAAAGTTAAATGAGATAGAAAGAGATGATTACACTCTGGAAGAGTGTATTTCTATAATAAAAAACAAGCTTAAAAAGAATAAAATATTAAAATTTTATGAACTATTTAATTGTGATACAAATAGAAATGAGATTATATCCATTTTTTTATCCTTGCTTGAACTAGTAAAGAGTAAGTATATTGCCATATATCAAAAGAAGAATTTTGATGAAATATTTATAAAAAGGCTAAAGGAAGAAGGTGAGGAGATAAATGGATAAGAAGGAGATAAAGGCAATAATTGAATCCTTATTATTTATATGGGGAGACCCCTTGTCAGTAAGTGATATATCAAATATTTTGGAAATGGAAGAAAAAGAAGTTAAGAAAATATTAGATGATATGATAGATGAATTTGAAATCAATAGAAGAGGAATTAGAATAATTCGTATTAAAAACAAATATCAATTAGGCACTAGACCAGAGCATTACCAATGGATATCAAAACTTACGGAAAAAAAGGAAAGCAAAGGACTTTCTAATGCTGCCCTTGAAACATTGGCTATTATTGCTTATAAGCAGCCCATTACCAAAAGTGAAGTTGAAGCAATAAGAGGTGTAAGATGTGATAAAGCTATAGATACCCTCATTAGCAAGAACCTAATAAGAGAACTAGGAAGATTGGATAAGACAGGTAAGCCAATAATATATGGAACTACAGATGAGTTTTTAAGGTATTTTGGATTAAAAGAGTTAGAAGACCTTCCTAAACTGGATGATTTGAATTCAATAGTTGAAAATATGGAAGAATAATACTTATGTTTGTATTATTCTTTTTTTTATGGAAATATTTAATAATAGATTATTTTTTTGAGACCAGCTATTAAATGTCAATAAATAATTTAAATTTGTTTTGCCTGGTAATTTTAGAATTTCTGTCAGAACC
>ENA-OWOZ01001343-OWOZ01001343.1-bioreactor-metagenome-genome-assembly--contig:-NODE-1343-length-23211-cov-4.063629_pt1 | contig 23211 bp, 16 predicted proteins | sample MGYA00238140_ERZ651804 | MGnify/ENA primary metagenome ERZ651804 (study PRJEB26910, sample SAMN07631232) | bioreactor metagenome | isolation source: Switchgrass digestor | place: USA: Dartmouth... | reverse complement strand
AGCTTAATTAAAATAAAAAAATCCTCTCAGTGCGAAGCTATCCTAGAACGGGAGTTTTCACACAGTCTGACGCCCTGCAGGCTAGCAGGACTTAAGCGGAAATCAGCTAAATCATCAGCTAAACTTCGAATTTATAACCCTTACCGTAGACTGTTTTAATTTTCCAGGTACCAGAAGAGTTGAGCTTGTGCCGCAGCCTATTGATGTGCATATCTATGGTCCGTGTTTCCACGATATAGTCATATTTCCATACTTGCCGCAGGATCTGATCACGGGAAAGGATCATATTTTTGTTTTTAATCATGTATTCCAGCAGCTGAAACTCCTTAGGGGTAAGAGTAACCTTTTCTCCTCCACAGGTTACCACACGTTTTTTGCTGTCTAGCACAATATTGCCGGCAATCAGTACATCACCGGCATCTTCGATTTCTGATTTTTGTTTGCGCAGGTGAGCCCTTACCCTTGCTGACACCTCCCGCGGGTCAAAGGGTTTTACCACGTAATCATCTGCTTCCAGGTCAGGCCCGGTTGCCTTATCTTCACAGGTATCCAGGGGGGTGAACATAATTACAGGTACCTTACTTTCCTTCCTGATAGCCTGCAAAACTTGTCTGCCTTCCATTCCCGGCAGCATCAGATCAAGGATCACAATATTTGGTTTTTCTCTGCTAAATAGCTCTAAAGCTGTTTTCCCTTCATGGGCTACAATGACACGGCAGCCATCCTGTCGTAGATAATACTCTAGGTCTTTACAGATATTTTTGTCATCATCAATAATTAAAACCTTTGGCTTTTTCACTACAATCCTTCTTTCGTAACAAAATAAGCAACTATGACAAATAATAGCTCATAACGGGTCAAAAAAGCCGACTCTTTTAACGGTGAAAAATGTTCACCGTATCATTTATAGCATCTATCTTATTAGAACATCCGGTATTGAATGCTGTATAAAATCATAAAAAATGTCAGAAGGATTTTAGGCAAAACCTACCGACCGTTTTATCAAACCGATTACGGTATTTAATTAGTAAAATATTCGCCAAAAATTGATTATTCCCTTCAATAAATGTTAATAAAACATATTGATGGAAGTTAAATATGACGAACTGCAATTCCATAAAGCAACACTACCAATGGTTTACTAAGTTTAGAAGGGGTTTTTGAATCATACAATGTTGGGGGAATGGAAAGAAAGCCTTCGTTAAAAATAAAAATATGTTAATATAGGATCCAAGTACTTACCCCGAAACAGCGATAAGAAGCACTGGGTGTTTGAGAAAGGTAAGTCAAGAATCTTCGGGGACGGGAGTTCGGGTACGGGAGAAATCCTGCTTATTTCCTGCTCATTTGAGGAAGGTGAACTCAAGGCTCTCCGGGAACCTGAATTCTGGTATGGGAGAATCCCTGGTTATTTGAGGAAGGTGAACAACAGTGATCGGGATAGAGAAGCAGGGAATTGCCGGCACCCAAAAAATGCTGGCTCTTTTGACCCGTTTTGTCACCCGGGTGTTTCCCAGGGTAGAAAAAGAACTGAAGCGATGGCAAGAGTTAATCAAAACTGCCGGTGATGCTGAACTGCGCCATCAGGGACTGGCGAGCATCGAAAAGAAAAAGTTCCACTGCCTGGGGGGGAGCATCTATACCCTTATGGAAGGTGCCCATGAACAAACCCTTCCCTTTATTGTGGCCTTTCAAACCATCAGTGACTACCTGGACAACCTCTGCGATCGTGCCGGCTGTCTGGATGCCGCAGCCTTCCGCCAGCTCCATCTTGCTTTTACAGATGCTTTGGAGCCGGACAAGCCTTTGCATGATTATTACCAGCTTTACCCTCACAAGGATGATGCCGGCTACCTGCAGGCTCTGGTGGAGGAGTGCCGCCGCATCACAAAAAAACTTCCTTCCTACCATATTGTAAAAGAGAGTGCCCTGAACCTGGCCTTACTTTACTGTGACCTGCAGACCTATAAACATACTCACCATCAACTAAGGGAGAAACAACTACAGGATTGGTTCGCCCACTACGCTGCTGATTATCCGGATCTGTACTGGTGGGAGTTCGCAGCAGCCACCGGCTCTACTCTGGGTATCTTCGCCTTGATTGCTGCCGCCGGGCGGCCGAAGCTGGATTACGCAGAAGCAGTAGAGCTTACATCCAGCTATTTTCCCTGGATCTGTGGGCTGCATATTCTGCTGGACTATTTTATCGACCAGGAGGAGGACCTGCTCGGAGGGGACCTCAACTTTGTTTCCTATTATCCTGATCAAGAAATGTGCCGGCAGCGATTGATACTCTTCCAAAATAATGCGCTGAAGCGGGCAGCTGCACTGCCGGACCCGCTGTTTCACACAACTGTAGTAAAGGGGCTTCCTGCCTTTTACCTTTCCGACCCTAAGGTCGGGGAACAGGGTTTGGATGATCTTGCCCAGGAACTGCTGGAGGCGGGAGGGGGAGAAAAAACCCTGCGCATGCACCGGGTCTGCCGCAGTCTGAGAAAAAGGGGAATAATTTAAAGTCTTCGGCCGCAGTTGATCTTACTGTTTCCGCAAAGGGTATCAGCTTGCTGGAACTGCGGACAAGGGAATAATTTAATTATTTCAATGGTTCCTATTGATTACCATATAGGTGATGTTATCCAAAAATTTATGCACAGGGGTTAATGCAAGGGAGTACAGGCATTTCCGGGCTTTCTCCTGAAATCCCCTGGCTTTGCAGTAGGCACGGGAGATGGCTGCGTTTTGATAAGCGGCATTCCTGACATAGTCAATATCTGCAGCGGTGCAACTGTGTTTTGCCAGTATTTCTTTGATGCGGTTGCTGTATTGGGGATGCTCAAGCAGATAGATAACAGGAAGTGTCAAAATCCCCTGTGAAAGATCTGAACCTGCGGGTTTTCCTAAAGTTTTATCATCAGAAATCAAGTCCAGGATGTCATCTACAATCTGATAAGAAAGGCCTAAATAGCGGCCATAGTCCATCATGGCAGCCACCTCTTCCTGGGGGGCGCCGCTAACCAGTGCTCCGCTGCCACAGCAGGCTGCAACCAGAGAAGCTGTTTTCTTGTAGATGCGGGATAGATAGTCCTCTTCATTAACCCGGTAATCGAAAAGGCTGGCAGCTTCCTCAATGATTCCTTCACACATAGATTGAATTGAATCTGCCAATAAAGGCAGAGCGCAACTTGTGTTGTTTTTGCTAAGGAGGGTAATTGCCCTGGCGAAAAGGTAATCACCAGCCATCACTGCAGTATGGTTGCCATACAGTTTACTGATCGTTGGCAGGCCACGCCTTGATTCAGCCCGGTCGATAATATCATCGTGAATCAAAGAGGCGGTGTGCAGCAACTCTGCGGCTGCAGCCACATCGATCACCGGTTCCCAGTCTGTATCATCTCTCCATGCGGAAAGGAGCACCAGGAGAGGGCGCAGGCGCTTGCCACCTGCCTTAATAATGTGAGAAACCATTTCACCAATTTTGTTGGGAGCAACAGCTATTTCATACAGCCGCTGTTCAACCCTCTCCAGCAGAGGAAGAATATTTATTTCTACTGTTTGATCCAAAACAGCTGAGTCCATATGAATGCCTTTCTACCGACCACTCCCAATCCCCGGCCAGCCACCGGCCGATCAGGGGGACAGTCCCGCCGCGCGATCAGTGGGACAGGTTGACCGATCGGACCGTTTACCGTCGATCATCAGGATTGTCCCCCCTAGGCGATGAGGGGCAGTCTACCTTCATCGCACTGGATCAGGGGTTACTCCATACGGTCCCTGGGTGCGATGTGTCCCCAAGAGTGTCGTTTCCGAAACCCGATTACCGCCATCAGGAGACAGATCTGCCACTGGGCCACTGGGACAATCCCCCATATGGTCGGTCTAATTCTTGGATAATGGTGACATGAAGATTTACTGAATAGTAATGTCTGCTTCTTTTGTCCTGATGATTATTTTCTCCTCGGCTGTGAAAATATATCCCTTTTTAACGGGGTTTTTTTAAGAGAGTATTATTGAAGGGGGACTGTCCCCGCAGTTGGTTCAATCAGGCTTTTCGATCGGGGCTTTGCTGAAAGCCATTGAAAGCCGCTGATATTAAGAGGACTTTTCCCTTTTCAGCCCTCTTTTTAACACCTCAGGGACATAAATGCTCCGTCCCAGATTGCGGTCATAATTGGTCCACTGCTCACTGCCGCTGTGCGACTTGATCAACTGGCTTACCTGGTTCACCCGGGCTGACAACAGATCTGCATAATGCAGGGCTACGGCTTCAATGGTATGGGGTTCCTCCACTGCACCCCATTCCTTCTGGCCGTGGTGGGATAAAATTAGGTGGGACAGGTGCAGAGCCAATTTTTTAGGGAAACCGTTCACCAAATCGATTTTTTTCTGCACAAAATCATAACCCAAAATAACGTGCCCGCCCAACAGCTTTCCCTCTTCCGTTCGGTTGAAACAAAGCCCTTCCTGGTTGTATTCCCATAGTTTACCGATATCATGCAGGGCTGCACCAGTGAGAAGCAGGTCCCTGTTAATCCCCTCACCCTGGATTTCACAGACCTGATCACAGTAGTGCATTACTTCTAATGTGTGCTCAAGCAATCCCCCGCCATAGGCATGGTGGATGGTCTTGGCAGCGGATGCCGTACTGAATTCAGTTAAAAAGTCAGAATCAAAAATTATATCTAAAAGGCTTTTAAGCGGGGGAGTTGTAACCTTTGCTAAAAGCGCCTTAAAATCTTTAAGCATAACAGAAATATTTTTTTCTGTACATGGCCTAAAATCATTTAGTTCAACATGTTCCTTTTCCACTTTAATGCAGGTATCCAGGTTAACCTGGATACCGTTGAACTCGGTTACCGTGCCCTCGACAATGACAATATCCCCAAGGGAAAGGGTCTGGTAGAGATCCTCTGCCAAAGCGGAATCCCAAACCCGTCCCTCAACAGTCCCAGTTCTATCACCCAGACGGATCTTCAAAAACTTGGCCCCAGTTTTAGTTGTGCCTATATTCAGATCAAAAATACCAAAATAATCGGAGACATTATCCCCAGACCGCAAAGCATTTACCCACTGGTTTTTCAAGAACATCCCCCTAAAACAGTATTTAGTATCAATTAAATTATATCAAACCAGAACCTGTCCTGCTCACCTAATCTGCGGTCATACTTGGTGCCAGGCCATTCGGTGCTAGGCTTGCTTTATTGCTTTATGCGGCTTATCAAGGCGCGTTCATCATACTTGGTGCCAGGCTTGCTTTTTTGCTTTATTGACTGATCAGCGGGACAGTCCCGCCGCGGCGCGAACAAAGGGACACAGCAGGGGGACAGGTTGGCCGACTGGTGACCCGTTAGGCGTTACCTCCGGGCAGTGTTTATCCCAGCCGCTTGCGACATAAGCCTCCTTTTAACTTGCCGGTTCGTCGCAGACGCTAGCCCTTCGGCTTCTATGACGTCCGTGGCACATAGTTGCCTATCTCAACATCAAGTTTCGTTTAGCTGTCGTTAGCGGCATTGCCGCCGGTTACCGAATACCGAAACAGAACCTGTTCAATATCCCTGTTGATCTGATCAATATCGATGCTTTCCACTGGCTCATCGGCCAGCTGGTACTTTTGTTTCAGTTTCAATATTCTATAAACACTCCCATCTATTCTCTCTGTGGAAATCTGGCCTGCTTCCACAGCGTTTGTTAAGGCATTGATCACTTGCATCTCCATTTCTATGGAATGACACACCAAAACTATATCACTACCTGCATTAACTGCTTTCACCGCAGCTTCCCCTAAATCATAATTCTGTGTGATAGCCCCCATTGTCAGATCATCTGTGATAACAACACCCTGGAAGTTTAAATCCTTCCTTAAAATATCAGTAATGACAGCACGGGAAAGTGAGGCCGGATGCTCGGGGTCTATGTTAGGCAGTAAAATATGCGCTATCATTACAGCATCGGCCTTGTTTTTTATTGCATCGGCAAAGGGTATTAATTCAAAGTTTTTCAGCCTTTCGTAATCATGGTAAAAAGAGGGCAGCCCGATATGAGAATCCACTGATGTATCCCCGTGCCCCGGAAAATGCTTCACAACAGAGATCACATTCTGTGACTGGATCCCCTTCATTGTTTGGATTCCCAATCTGCTGACTAGATCCGGGGTTGTGCCAAAAGCGCGGTCACCGATCACAGGGTTTTTAGGGTTACTGTTGATATCCAGGACAGGTGCAAAATCCATATTAAAGCCGAAGGCTTTCAATTCTTGCCCCAGCAGCCTGCCTATTTCAAAAGATAACTCATTGTCATTGATCTCTCCGATCCTTCCGCTGGTGGGCAGCTTCTTCAACTGATCGGGCATTCTCGAAACCCGTCCGCCTTCTTCATCTACCGACAAAAACAGCGGTATTTTATTGGCTGAATTGGTCCTTTTCAATTCATTAATCAAAGACAGTGTTTGTACTGGGTTGTCGATATTGCGCTTGAAAAGGATGATGCCGCCTACATGATGCTGTTGGATCAATTGTTTTGCGTCATCACCGAGCACATCGCCTTCAATGCCCACCATTACCATTTGGCCGATTTTTTCCTTTAAAGTCAGGCTGTCCAGTTGTTCTTTAATAGGATTAGGGTTTTCTTGTTGTTCTTCTCCTGCGTTATTATTCTGCTGTTGTTGTGCATGTTTCTTGGGGAATGGCCAAGTAAATCCGTTTGCCAGCAGGTACCCTGTCAGTATAGCTGACCCTATAAGAAAAATAATGATTAACAACCATTTTTTAATAATGCTACCACCACTCTCTAAAGGTATTCGGTGCTAGGCTTGCTTTTTTGCTTTATTGACCGATCAGCGGGACAGTCCTGCCGCGCAATCAATCCCTTTTCGCATTTTAGATACCTCAAAATCTTGTCACGCTTATCTTTAGGCATTTGATGTAAAATATTCACCGGGTGGTTGTGCAAGCCTTTTCCGGACCTCCAGCCAGTCCTTTCGTTCCAGGAAACTACCCGGCACATTTTTCTCCATTACCAGCGCTCGCTGGAAAGGAACTGCAAACCCCAGAATATTTGCAGGAAGAAAACCTCGTACTGAGATGTCGGTCAGTGCCACAATTCAAAGAGCCTTTGTTATTTTGGAAAACACGACAACACCCCCATAATAGTGTTGTCGTCGGTATTCTATAAAAATAAACAATAATTCTTTAAAAGGGAGATATGGAAGCGAAATGGAAATAATGACCGATCAGGGGGACAGGTTGGGTGATCGGACCGAACACCGGGACATTCCCTCTGCGCTACGAGCAGTGTTTATTCCTGCTGCTTGTGACATCAGCTTCGGTTGAACTTGCCCCCTGTTTTTATAACGAAAATTTACCCAGTATGATCACAAAGAAGATAGCAACGAAAATAGCGGGCAGGAGGTTTCCTACTTTGATGTGCAATTTATCTGTCAGCAGATTGAGGCCGATGCCGAAGATGAGCAGTCCACCTACAGCGGTCATTTCCGTGATCATGGCATCGGTGAGAAAAGGTTTGACATAGGCTGCAGCAAGGGTAATTGCCCCCTGGTAAATGAATACCGGCAGTGCGGAAAAAGTAACTCCGATCCCCATTGTGGAAGCAAAAACAGTAGCTGTCACCCCGTCAAGGATAGATTTGATGAAAAGGGTTGTATGGCGCCCGGTCAGTCCGCTCTCCAGAGCTCCCATAATGGCCATAGCTCCGACACAAAACACGAGGCTTGCGGTCACAAAGCCCTTGATGAAAAGGCTGCCTTTGCCACTGCTGTTTTCGTTTTCCACCAGGCCGCTCTCCGCATTTTGGCTGGCATCATTTGCGCCTCCAAGGCCAGTCTCTGCATTACTGCCGCATTTTCTCCCAACTGCCTGGAGAGGCGAGCCCGATTCAAGGCCACCCTCTACATTACCGCTGTCCTCCGCAATGCTTCCCTGACTGCTTTCACCACCGCCGGCAAAACGTTGCTCCAACTTCCTGCCGAGGCTGTCCAGCCGGTCTTCGAGCCTTAAAGCCTCGCCAAGTATTCCCCCAGTCACAATACTTAAAGTAACCACCAGTATACTCTCGGTTTTCAGTGCCATGGAAAGGCCGATCAGAATAACGGTGAGGCTAACCCCCTGCATAATCACCGATTTGTATTTCTCAGGAAACCCACCTTTTAAAAGATTACCCAACAAAGCTCCTAAGATAATTGCAACAACATTGACGATAGTTCCTAACAAATCCTGTTCTCCCCTGCCTCTAAATTTTCGTATAATTATATCATTAAACAGCGTGATTAGCACCAACCTCTTAGCACAAAGACCGATCAGGGAGAGCTAGACCGATCGGGTCGATCACCGGGACAACTTGACCAATTGGACCGACCTTTGGAACCCCCGCGGCAATTATGGGGACAGGTTGTGCCAACCACTAGCCCTGCCAACTATGAAGACCTGCCCAAAACATCCCTCTGAGTAGATATTAGACCGATCAGTGGGACAAACCCCCGCGCGATCGGAAGGACAGGTTGACTGCTTTTCGTTCGCAACAAGATCCTCTATTTAGAACAGTTCGAATACAGAGGGAATGTAGGGGGGTAGGCAGGGGGTCAAATGGGTTTTGGAAAAAAGGTTTGGGAAAAAAAGAAACCAGAGCTGTTAAAGACCTTGCCAAACTAAAATCCATTCGTTATAATAAACCTACAGAGTGAGCGGGAGTAGCTCAGTGGTAGAGCACCGGCTTCCCAAGCCGGGTGTCGCGGGTTCGAATCCCGTTTCCCGCTCCATTTTTATTTTCTGAACCGGGAACGGTTGCTTTCGCCTCGCTTGGCCGGTGTAATACAATTTCTTAATTCCCTTGAACAGAGTAGGAACGGTTATCCTCAACTCGCTTGGCTAGCATCTTACGCATTCTTTACTCCCTTAAATACGCCAGAATGTTTATCTTTACTTGAATCAGCCGGAATCCTCCTGAACCTCTACCAACAGATATGAGAAAACAGAAGCGGATTTCGGAAAAGGAAATGGCCTGATCGGCAAACACCTGTCTTCCCGATGGTGCGGCCCAATCAGGGGGACAGTCCCGGTGATTGGACCCGATCACCCAACCTGTCCCGCTGAGCGCGCGGGAGGACAGACCCGGTGATCGGTCGATAAAGCAAAAAAGCAAGCCTGGCACCGAATACACCAAAGTGAGTATCGGGGGACAGTACCGATGATCGGTTTTGTGCGGTTAACTTGTCCCCCTGATTGGTTAGATCAGTCGGTGAGCGTCTTTTATTTATTCATCAAGGTAAAGTAAAATTTGTCATCCTCTTTAAAGGCGCGGGCTAATTCGCAGTGGCGCAGCACGGCGAAATGCCCCTGCAGTTCATCAATTGTCATATTCATGTATTCAGCCAGTTCCTCCCGCTGAACTTTGCCCTTTTCCTTCAGGTAGTTATAAATCTTCTTCTGGATGGGTGTGAGGCCACTTGTGCCTTTATGTCCCTGCAGTTCCCTGGCGGCTCTGGCTGCAGAAACAGCGCCTGGGTCACAGGGCCTGGGGCGTGATTTTATCTCAATATAACAGTCCTCACAAAGCTTTTGCCCCCCATGTTGGAACATCTCTTCCTCCGGTACATCTGCTTTGCATTTTTCACAGAGCATGACAACCCCTCCTATAGTTAAAATAAAGCAGTAATATTGATGCTATTAATCTATTGCTCCTAGTTCCTTCAGTATTTTTAACAAATAAGAGGTTGAGGCAATAGATGGGCCTCCCCCCATCATAATAGGCACACTACATGCCTCTAAAATTTCTTCAACAGAGATCCCGCTGTCAAGCGCCTGCTTGACATGGTTGGCAATTCACGTTTCGCAGTGGATGGCAACAGACACAGCTATGGCAATCAGTTTTTTCTCCTTGATTGATAGCTTTCCATCCTGCATCACCGATTGGGAAATGCCCATAAAATTATTCATCACACCGGGTAGCTTTTCCTTTAGCACTTTTTGCCCTTGCTGTAGCATGGCAAGTTTTTCTTGTAGATCACTCACCTTGACACCTCCTCCTGTGTGAAAGTAACCTTAATGTAGACAAGAATGAACAAATGCAAGTTTGTGTTTCAGCCTAATGCGGTGTGGTGCACTTGTTTCGTGGCAAAGTACAGTGGCAGAGTATTTAGTTTGGAAGAATTGTTCTCCTACAAGTTGGGTAATATTGGCGGCATATATATGTCGTCAACATATATTATACATTCACCAAAAAGGTTTGACAATAATTGTTGAAATAGCACTTTTGATATTTGATTGCTATGACAAAGACAAATTGCGGGGAAACCTATCTTTTAACTACCTTTTATGCCGGGGTGAGGATGATGAGGATGGGAACCCTACCGGGAAAACCTATCTTTTAACCTACTTTTTATATGAGAGATGAGTGAAGTGCAGCAACTTTGAAACGCAACAGCTTTGAAGTGCAGCAATTGAAGCACAGCAACATTGAGGAGGCCGTCCACTTTATTGAACGGTTGCATTATTAAAAGAATTTCCTGCTAATATTGTGTTACAATTTTAACAAAACACTTAAAAAGCCAGCTTTCAAGAAGTAAGATAACACAGTCTCCTACAACCAACCTCCGCAATAGCCGTAAGAACTGGGTCTCTAGACCTCTTTATCGGAGCGGGAGGGGGGTAGGCGCAAATATTATCGCATAATAGATAAGTCTCTGGGTCTCTTTATCGGATCGAAGGGGGAAGCCCTATGAAGAGGTGTGTTGGTTTTATGGGTTATGGGCTTCTACGTCAGATTGGGAGTTGACGAAACAGCATTGGATATGGAGTGGTTACAACGGTTTGGGCTTTTATGTCCGATTGGGAGTAATGAGGCCAACTTTATAAAAGAGGCTCGGAAACCCTTGGAAATGGATAATCGGGAGGGGTTTGTTAAATGTTTGATGGATGGCCTGGTATGCCGGGTGCCTTATCAGAAGGCATGCGCTGCCCGGTGGGGTTGCGTAAATTCATTGAACCCTGCCTGCTTCTTTTTCTCAGAGACAGGCGGGCTTACGGATATGAGCTGATCGAGATGTTTTCCACCCTTGGTTTTGAAAGTGTGCCTGACCCCGGAGCTGTGTACCGTAACCTGCGGCGCATGGAGCATGAAGGATTTGTCAGATCACGCTGGGAATTGGCGGATTCTGGCATGCCCCGCCGCTTTTATGAGATAACCGAAGAGGGGGAATACGCCCTCAATGCCTGGGTAAAAATTATCGAAAAAAACAAAGAGCTGCTTGAAGATTTCCTTGCCCGCTATTACAGGACTAAATGAAGACCGATCGGGCCCGATCAGCGCCGATCATCGGGACAGGTTGACCGCGCGATCAGTGGGACACGCGATCAGTGGGACAGGTTGACTGATCGGGCCCGATCACCGGGACTGTCCCCCCGCGCGAAGACCGATCATCGGGACAGGTTGACCGCGCGATCACCCAACCTGTCCCGCCGCGCGACCCCCCGATCGGCGCCTCCTTGAGCTTACAGGTTGTCCTGCAGTTCTTGGAGCACCTGTTTGTCAACAATCCTGGCCAGTGCCACCAGCAGCCTTAGGGCGTTATTATAGTCATCCACATGAGCCACCCCAGTATGATCATGGATATAGCGAACCGGGATCCCGATCACCACCGATGGGACACCCTGGCGGAACAAATGAATTTTGCCTGCATCTGTTCCCCCTCCTGCCATCACATCTACCTGATAGGGGATATTGTTCTCCTCGGCAACCTTGACCACCAGATTACGGAAAGCTGTGTGAGGAATCATGCTGGCATCATAGAAACCGATGACTGGGCCTTTTCCCAAAAATGTGCGGGGAGCAACTTCTATATCTCCGCACCCGGGTGTATCGGTGGCAACAGAAACATCCACCACCAGGGCAAGGTCCGGCCGTACCACATCAACACTTGTGGTGGCACCCCTGAGGCCAACCTCCTCCTGGACGGTCATCACACCGTAAAAGGTGCTGGGGTGCTGGATCTGCTGCAGTTCCTGAAACAACTGCACCACCAGAGCACATCCTACCCGGTCGTCCAGCGCCTTGGCCATAAAAGACTTCCCATTTTCACAGATATGAAAAGAACTGTAGGGGACGGCGGGATCACCCTGTTTCACACCCGCCTTTTCCGTTTCCTCCTTGCTTGTTGAGCCGATATCGATATACATGGTTTTCAGCTTCACCGGCTTTGCCTTTTCCTCAGCAGTCAGGATATGGGGGGATTTTGCCCCGATTACCCCGACAACCCTGCCGCTGCTGGTAAGGATCTCCACCCGCTGGGCGAGCAGCACCTGTTCCCACCAACCCCCCAAAGGCTGGAACTTGATGAAGCCATCATCAGTGACCCTAGTAATGAGAAAACCGACTTCATCCATATGGGCAGCCACCATAACCCTGGGATGTTCATCTGTGCCCCTTTTGACAGCCACCAAACTCCCCAGTTGATCTGTAGTAAGTTCTGTTGACAAGGGAGCAAGGTATTCTTTTAAAACCTTCCTGATAGGGGCTTCAAAACCGGAGACCCCTGGTGTTTCGGTCAAAGTTTTCAGCAGTTCCACTGTTTTTTCTTCCATTGAAAAACCTCCCGCTTATAATTCTTCAGGGTTATTTTTCTTTTTGGTCGCAAAGGCAGTTTTCGATAAACCCCGCCTTGTTATAATGCTTCAGGGTTATTTTTCTTCCGCAGCCCCCTTTTTATCCCCGGAGAACAATTCCCCTGCACGCTGCCATGTGATTTTCCCAGTAGGAAATTGTTCACTTGAACCCATTCACCCAGTCGAACCATAAGGACGGTTATCAAGGCCATATAAAAACAGCTGGAATTATTTGACAATTACCTTGATTAAAGGTAAAATAATCAAAGGCCGACCATAGGGTCGGCAAGAGGCGCCTTTGCGAACTTCAGAGCAACCTTGCAGAAGCGGGCAGGTATGATTGCCAGCACATCCGCAAACGCCCTTGCGGGCTTGGAGCTGTTTTTTCGCTACAAACCTAAACCTGGAGCTTAAAGGCTCGGAGCAGTTTTGCGAAAAAGAAAGAGACAGGATTCAACCACTGCCCGTTATTACCGGAAAAGTCAGTCCGACAAACTCGTCCGATATAGATCTTGGAGGTGTTTTGATGGTATCGAAAAGGGAACGGATTCTGAACGCAGCAGAGGAACTCTTTGCTGAAAAGGGGTTTTCCGCTGCCACTGTTGAAGAGGTGGCTAAACGGGCGGGGATCGGCAAGAGCACTGTATATGAATACTTCAGCAGCAAGGATGAGATCTTCAGGCAGACGCTCAAAGCCGGGCTGGAAAGTTATCTGGATGCCATGAAAGGCCGGCTCAAACAGCCCTGCTCGGTAAGAGATGTGCTCACAGCTATTGGAACCGCCCATTTCAACTTCGTCAAAGAACATACCTTTACTGCCCGCCTGCTGGCAGATGAATACAACGATACCCCGTGGGCGCGTCAGTGGTTGCTGGGGTTGCGGGAGCGGCGCATTGCCATGTTTTCTTCCTTGATCAGACAGGGAATAGCAGAAGGGGAGTTTCGCCTGGTGGATCCCCGTATGGCAGCAGAGGTGCTGCTGGGGGTTTTAAATGCTTTGTGCGCTCCTCTCCTCAATGGGAAAAATAAGGATGCTGTAAGCCTGGAGCGCTTTCACCGGGGGATTGCCATCTTTTTTGAGGGGATGTTGGCCAAATAAGACCGCTCACGGCCGATCACCGGACAGGTTGACTGATCGGGCCAATCACAGGGACTGTCCCCCTGATCGCCTGTGGGACAGGTCGCCCAGCTATATCGGGATGAAGTGGGTACTCTCACACCAGCCCCTGATCGCCTGTGGGACAGGTCGCCCCATCTCGGCGTTCACAGCGATCAGCGCTATTACCAGGATCACCGTAGAACATCCCCGGCGCTCCTTCCCCTGAGCGGGTTGTTGTTTTGCCCCTTGAATATCCCTGAATATCCCTTGCCCCATGTAGGCACTATGCCTTAAACATAGTAATTCCTGCCCTCCCGGTTTTTTACATAATACTGGAAGGACTTTTAATTGAGATTGTAGAATTTAATGAAGTAACGTCCTTATCAAAAGGCTTAAACAGAAAGCCTTAAATAAAAGCCCTAAATAAAAATCTTTAAATAGAAAGTTTTAAACAAAAGACCTAAAACAAAGCCTTATATAAAAGGCCTTCCCTAAACAAAGCTTCAACCAAATCAGGCCAACAAATCGAGCACTGAGTTCCATCACTTCAATTAAAGAAAGGTGTGGTAATATGCTGCGGGTTGCGGTGGCAGGCTGCTACAGCACCAACAATCCATATGAGGAAGCGGAGCTCACAGCTGTAGTTGCGGCTCTGCGGGCGCTCACGCCAGCTTTAGAGATAACGGTGTTTTCCCATGGGCAGCGAAAAACAGGGAAACTGCCCGAAGTGCGTACAGCCAACCGCTGGAACCCGTTTCAGCTTGTTTATTCTCTCCTGCACACAGACCTGGTTTTGAGTGAAGGGAACATCAGGGATGACCAGGGGATATGGCCGCTGCTCAGCCATTTCGGGATTCTGGCTCTGGCCAGGTTATTCGGTAAACCGGTGGTTGCTTACGGCCAGGGAGTGGGTCCCCTTAAATCATTTCTGGGTCGCAAACTGGTGCGCTCAGCCTGCAACAAAATCGACCTGATTACTGTACGGGATGGGCTGTCAAAAGAAACCCTTCTGGAAATAGGGGTTAACCATCCCCCTGTTGTGGTGACTGCAGACCCGGTGTTTACCATCAATCCTGCCCAATTTGATAGAGAGTTGGGACGCACCCTGTTGGATAGGATATGCTCCCAGTCGATGCCCGATTCCCCTGACATCGGGATCGATGGCACAGCCATACAGAGAGCGATCATTGAGAGTAATGCTGACCACACAGCAGATACAACAAAAGAAAACCCAGGGGAGCCCGTATCGGCCGGCCTGAGCAAAGCAACCGCCCCAAGTATAACAGATGCCCAAAACAAAGCAACCGTAGCAGGCAAAGAAGCCACCTCAAGCAATGCAGATACTCCAGGCAAAGCAACCACTATGGGTGGCAGGCAGCAGGCAGCAGGGGGGGAAACGGACAGTAAAGCAGCCACAGAGGAACAGAGGCCTCTGTTGGGTGTTATTCTCCAGAATATAGAGGGCAATGAACAATACAAGAAAACCGTTGCATCTGCTGCCGACCGTTTGGTTCAGGAAGGATGGGAGGTCCTTTTTATTCCTTTTGATTTTGCTGCAGACATACATGTTTGCCAAGAGGTCAGTTGGATCATGCAGCAGAGAAATCTGCTGCTGAAAGAAAAACTTTCCCTGGTGGAATGTTTCAGCCTGCTGGGAGAGTTGGATCTGCTGTTGGGGATGAAGCTTCCCGCTTTAAAGATGGCTTCTGTGATGCGCACACCCTGTGTAGGTGTTGCCCTTGATAATAAAATATCGAGATTCTTGGAGATGACCGGACAGGCATCTGCCGGCACCCTGGATGACTTGCAGGATGGAGAGTTGTACAACAGGATTAAAGAAGCTTGGGAGGAGAGAAAGGAAACCGTCACCCACCTGGATCAACTGCTGATCCAGCTGCGCCAGCAGTCCTGGGAGTCAGCAGGGATCGCTCTGAGCTATTTTTACTCCCGTCAGCCCAGCAAAAGGTATGATGGCCGTCCTGCCGGGCGCAGCGAACATCAAGGGAAAGCAGGCAGGGCTGCCCACCGGTGATGGCCGGTCACCGGCCGATGAGGGGGAGAGGTTGACCGGTTGGGACGATCACCGGGACAGTCCTCCAGCGCTAGGGGGGCTTATCCCTGGGCTAGCAAGGATAAGCCGCCCGATTACTGGGACGATCACCAGGACTGTCAGGTTCCGGCGAAACCGGCGGTTTTCTTCATCTTTTGGTATAATATTTGGTAATATTCATAAAACAATGATCAAGGAGTGAACGATGTGACAAGGGAAGATGCACTGAAATTGGTCAAGGAGAAGGTTCATACCCCTGAGTTGATCAATCATATGTTGGCTACAGCTGCCATCATGGAAGGTTTAGCCAAACGGCTGGGGGAAGATGAAGAGAAATGGTACCTGACCGGCCTGCTGCATGACATAGACTACGAGGAAACCAAAGACGACCCGGACCGCCACAGCCTAGTAGCTGGGGAATGGCTGGAAAAGGAAGGGCTTGACGAGGAAATGGTGCATGCTGTGAAAGCCCACAACGACCATGAGGGAGTGGAGCGCACATCACTCCTTGACAAAGCCCTTTACTGTACGGACCCGCTTTCCGGACTAATCACTGCCACAGCTTATGTAATGCCCTCCCGCACCCTTGCAGAAGTCAAGGTGAAATCCATCAAAAAGAAGTTCAAAGACAAGGCATTCGCCAGGGGAGCCAACAGGGAACAGATCCGCGGTATCGAGGAACTGGGTATTCCCCTACAAGAATTCTTTGAAATCGCCCTGAAAGCGATGCAGGATATCGCCCCAGACCTCGGCCTCTAACGATCGAATATACCCGCTCGGTGCCAGGCTTGCTTTATTGCTTTATTTGAACTATCACCGCCAGCTAGGCGACCGATCACTGGGACAGGCTGACCGGGCGATCAACCAACCTGTCCCCAGCGCTGGGGGGATAAACTGGCCGTTCAAAGGGAGGGGCGATCACCGGGGCTGTCCCGCTGCGCGATGTCCCTCCGCGCGATCACCGGGACAGGTTGACCGATCACCGATGGAGCACCACCATCACCGAGGCTGTTCCCCTCTGCCATCTATCCGCCTGAATAGGGGTTTTCTTATGAATGAGCGGGTGAAATTTAAAGGAAAAATCAAGCTTAGACTACCGCTTAAGGTGCGCCGCTTTATCCATGAAATAACGATTGCGGCGCGCCTTGCTTCATCTCGGGCCAAACGAAGGCAGGATCATTCGCTCAGTTCTTACATACAGCCCAACATATACCCTGAAATCGACAACAATATAGAAGCTATCATAGGCCCCAAAACAGAGGATAGAAGCAGCGGCGGCCTAAACATCTTGACCCGTGCCATAAAAAAGCTGGGTTTTGCCTCCCATAGAAACAATTTGGAGAAAAGGGACGGCGGGATCACCGCGATCACCGGAACTGTCCCGCCGGGCGATCAGGGGGACAGGTTGACTGAGCGGGCCGATCACCGGGATAGTTCTACTGCGCCATCAGGGGGACAGGTTGACCGATCACCGGCCGATCAACGTGACTTTCCCACAGATTGGACCCGTCTCCATGCACGGGGGAAGTTCCGTGCGCAAGGGCGGTTTGCTCCCGACCCCGCTGCGCAAAAGTCCGGCGAGGGGAGGGCTGATGCCGATAGCCAGGCCCTCACCAGCATCTTTTCCCTGGACGGCCTGGCGACACTGCTGCTGGCTGTGCTCCTTTTCATTTCACCTTTATACTCCTTTGTTTTCTCCCAGGAACCGCTGCCCGCTTACATGCTGGCAGCTGTAGCCTTTGCTGTTCACGCTTGCAATAAGATACGCAAGGGAAAGCTGGATCTGTTCGGAAGCCGGCTGAACACGGCTCTGTTTATCCTTCCGTTGCTGGCCTTTCTCTCCAGCATCGCAGCCTGGGAAACAAGAGGAGCTGTGGGGCTTTTTCTGCTGCTTTCATCCTGTTTTGCCGCCTACTGGTTAACCTCATCCCTAACGGGGTTCACTGCTGCTGCCCGGTGGCTTCTCCTGGTTATTATCGCCGGCGGAGCAGCGGCATCTGTCCTGATGCTTACCCCCATTGCACAGGGGAGTATAGCGAACGAATCGCTGTACAGCCTAGGTGCCCTGCTGTCAGCCTCATATCTCTGTTGCACTTGTATAATGTCATATTATGAAACAATACGGAATCAACACCCTTTAACAATAAGTTCAACAACTAGCCTAGACTCAAACTACCCAACGCCTTTAACAAGTTCAACAGCCGGCCTAGATCCAAACTCCCCAACCCCTTTAACAGCAGCCTCAACCAGCTCAAATTCAGACTACCTAACCTCCATAAACCCAATAATAACGCTATCAGACCACCAAACTCCCGTAAATCCAATAAAAACGCCTCAACAAGAACGCAGCAAAATAACCCACAAAACCTTAAAAACACTTATTAACACCACCCTTTTTGCGGCGGGTTACTTTCTTCTCATGTCTATCACAGCTCTAGGCTCATTTTTGACCTATATGGCCATCTTAGTGGGGATTACCCTCCTTCTCTATGGGCTAACCCCAGCTATGCGCAAGAACGCCCTGGGCATTGTCCTGATACAGGGGGCTTCTGTTTTCTTGCTTATAAGGCCTGTGCAGGAATCCCTGGCTGATGGCAGCAGCCTATCGGGTTGGCTCTGGTCAGGGGCAGGCCTGCTTCTTTCTGTAGCACTGTTGAACACCTGGCACCGCCTGAAAAAGTACGCCGGCCCCTATAATGGCAAAGATCCCTATACTGACCAAGAACTCTATACTCGCAGAGAATTCTATCCCAACAAAGAAGCCCAGACCGGCGAAGAAGCCGACACCAGCAAAGAACCCCGTTCCAGCAAAGATTCCCGGCCCAGCAAAGAACCTTATACCAGCAATTATCTCCCTCCCAGCAAAGAGCCCAATCCCAGCAAAGCTCTCCCGGCAGCAGGCTACCGGAAAGCCCCCCAGGGGAAACCCCACAGAAGGGGCAGTAGGCGCTTAAGGCCCTGGGTAATTCCAACTGCGGCTGTTTTCTTATCCCTGCTGATCCTGATCAGCAGCTCTCAAAACATCCCACTGCTGTCCAAACAGGCAGCAGGGCAGCAGCCTTATCCCCTGACAGAGTTGATGCTCAGATCAAGGGATGCACTCAAAGCCATGGCCACAAGCCCGGGCACCTTATTGCTGGGATCCGGTGGCGGTGGCTGGCCGGCACTCTCCCACATGCACCAGAGCTTTTATTATGAGGCGCCTGTTCCCGGCGCATTCCTGCAGGCCGGTGTGGAGCTGGGAGTCTTCGGGCTCCTAGCATTCTGTGCTGCCTGGAGCATTTTCATAAATAAAATGAAACAACTGCTCAAAACAAACCGGCTCAGCGCCCATTCTATAACACATTCTATAACAGGCAGCAGCGTTGAGTTTAGCAGCGAACAAAAAGCAGTGATCACAGCTGCAGCGGCAGGAGGCCTGGCCTTAGGCTGCCACTTCATCCTCTGGTGCGGCTTTTCTCCGGCAGCATCGCTTTACCTGTTTGCCTTTTTTGGATTGGGGAATAGCCTGAGCAGCCGTTTGCTTCCCCAACCCCATATCAAGAGAGCAAAGACCTTGCTTATCCACCGGCCCAAGCTTCAGTTGGCCCGGCTCCGGTTGCCCAAACTCCAACTGCCCCGGCCCCGTCTGCCTAAAGTGATTATCACAGGCATCTACCTGCCAAAAATAACACTTTCAAAAGCCTTTTCAAAAATAAGTATTGGTACCCGGCTACCCAAAATATCACTGCCCAAACACCGCCTCCGCATTAGATTGATCGGGCTGTCTGTTTCCTCTGCTCCCAAGGGGAGCGCCAACCATAATAAAGATAAAACCCGCTTGTATGGTGAAAGGGCTTCCTCTGGCTCCAAAGGGAGCGCCTACCGCACTTCCTTACGTTCGCTCCTTTACCTCCCTTTAGCCTGGGCAAAAGCTGCAGCGGCCAACAGCAATGGGTTGGCCGCAAATACAGCCAGGTACCTGGCAGCCCTGGCCGCAGCAGCGCTTATCTTTACCCTTTCCTGGGGCATTTTGATGGGAGAGAGATCCGCCCGCACAGCAGCCCATGCGTTGCAAAAGGGTGACCTCATGGCTGCTTTACATAATATGGAAAAAGCCGCCCAGTTGGATCCCTTCAATTCCTCTTATCACAAACAGCTGGGAATGCTTTATCTGGAGAGAGGGCCTGTCAATGCCCTGCCAAAAAACAGGCTATCAAACGGGGATGCCGGCCAATCCTTACCCGGTGTTTTCCCTGAAGCTCTACATGGGGAAGGGAAGAGGGGATCAGATGAGGGGGAAAAGCTGAAAAAAGCAGTGTTTCATTTCCAAAAGGGGTTACGCCTCTCCCGGGGGGATGTGGAACTCAGAGTGCTTTATGCTGAGGCCCTCTTGCAAATGGGAGAAGTAGAAGAGGGTGCCGCACAGCTGAAAGAGGCCGTCAAACTGAGGCCTCTCCAGCAAAATCTCTATGAATATTTAGCACTGGGCTGCCTGACTGCGGGGCGTTTTCTGCTGGAACAGGCGCAAACCCCGGAAAAAGCGCCGCAGGAAAACCCTGATAAGGCCCAGCAAAAAGCCATAACAATAACCCTGGACAAAACTCAGCCAGCAAACCCTGAAAAAGATCCGCAAGCAACCTTAACAATAAGCCTGGACAAGAATCTTAAAGAAAGTCAAAACGAGCCGACGGCAAGAACTTACCAAAAAAACCTGGAAACAAGCTCACAACAAACTCAGAAAATAAGCCCAACAAATACCGCATTGCTTACTAAAGCCCGCTCCTACCTGAAAGCTGCTCTTAGGGTGCCTGAAGAAATGGAAAAACGCCGCGCTCACATAAACAAAAACCATCTTATCTACTGGAGGGGCTCCCCTTACCTGGGTAACACCCCCAAGATCCAGCTGTACAGCGGGGAGGCGGCAGCCCTATTGGGAAACTGGCCGCAAGCCGTCCATTATTTGAGTGAAGCCGCCCGGGATGCATCCCTAAAGCCTGAGGCCTTGCTCTGGCAGGGATTGGTGCTGAAAAGGACAGGCCGCGGCCAGGAGGGCGAAACCCTGATCAACAGAGCCTTGCAGGAAAAACCGGAGCTGTCAGCTGAACTGAATAAGTTGGAAGAGCTCCTTGAGTAACTGGCTTTCTGTAATATTCTCCTGATCTCGGTGCACAGCGGATTACTCTGCGTCCTATTGTTCCAAACCCCAGTTGCCCACGTGCCCCAGCCGCCACACTGCCCTAGAAACATCCTTACACCAGCCCTTCAATTGCTCCAAGCTCCAGCCGCCACGCTGCCCCAGAATATAGGCTTCCTCACTTCTCCTTTTAGCCCTTCAAATTGCTCCAAGCCCCAACTGTCTATCTTAATGCCCTGTTATCCTCTGAGCCACCGTCTCTCCACTCATCCCGCGCTGGCAATATCGACCCCTCACTCCTCCCTCGGAAAACACCTCTCCCTGTACTGGCATTTGACACAGCAATATTCAGGCGGCCTTTCTTTCACCTGGCAGACTGACCAGGTGCTGCCCTCTCCCTTCAAAGCCGCTGCCTCCCTCTCCACCAACTCTGCTGACAGAATCATATCCCTCACCCCGGAATAGCGGTGCAGTACCAGCAAAGAGCTTCCATCGTGAAAATAGATGCGTGTCCCCCGCTGCCGGCTAGGGGTAATCTCCGGCACAAACTCCCGGATCTTATCCTTAACTATATAAGCCCTGGTGCCGTCATCCTTGACCCGGGCCTCCCGGGCTCTTACAGGCAGAAGGACAAGGCCGGGGCGAATAGCCACCGGGATGGCATAACAGCGCCCGCACACCCGGGAAAAAGCCAGGCGTGCCACCTGCAGATCCAGTAAAAAGGCCCGGCACAGCTGCACCAGCAGTGTTTTCGTCTTCAAAGGGCTGAACAGAGCGTCTTTTCCTTCCAGGAGGATGCTAGTGCCGTTGGTGCCGTCAGCGGCGTAAACCGGAACAAGCCCCATCAACTCAGGCCAGATCTTAGGAAAATCTACTTTTACCAATGGTTACCACCTCCTTGTCCAGCAGTTTACCCAAACACTTGTTCGGTGTCAAGGCGCGGAAGACATAGTTCCCTCAACGATAATGGCAGGAAAACCGGCCCTTTTAAGTTTTTCTACCATATTTTCAGCATTTTTCCGTATTTTGTAGGCCCCCACCTGTACCCGGTAGATCTTCACCTGGGCACCCTCCAGCTGGCTGCGCAGGGAAGCCATGGAAAAATAACGCCCCGGACAGGCGGTTGCCGCACCAGGCACCTCTTTGTGCCCCAGCACATTGGCCAAAGGTACCCGGAAACGTTCCATCAACTCCCGCACAAGCTCAACAACAGCTTTTTCCTGGGCAGGGAGGGGTGGGTGGTTTTCCATATTCCCGATCAGAGCAACACCGATCCCCTTCTGGTTCATCCCGGCTGCCTTACAGTGGGCACCCACCAACTCCAAACTCCTGCCCGGCACCACCTTTCCGTCTCGTTCGATCACATAATGGTAGCCGATATCCTGCCACCCCAGTGAAAGATGGTAGCGGCGCACCTGAGCGGTGTCCTTTTCCTCGGCCCCGGTGTGATGAATGATGATATAGCTCCAATTTCCCGGCAAACTCTCCACCTCCTCAATGGGTTATCTCCGATGATTGCCCGGCCATCATACCGGACAATGAAAAACTCTCCACCTCCTCAATGGGTTATCTCCGCTGTTCTCCCTTTAGCATCAATCTCCGGCTGGTGCAGGTAGATGGATAAGGACTGCTCCAAGCGGGTAATGGCTGCCGTCAGGGCATCCAACTTGTGCTCTAACCTAACCAGCAGATAAATTGCCACCAGCATGGGAAAGCCGATCGTGATTTATCTTCTATACAGTTGTGAAACAAAAAAGGGGGGATATTAAAAAACGTGCATAAAGTGGTTGCAGTAAAATCTCCAGTAAAGTGGGCGGGTGGTAAAACGCAACTGCTTTCTCAATTAAGGCCCCTTTTTCCAAAGGGGTTTAATTTATATCTGGAACCTTTTGTCGGTGGAGGGGCAGTATTTTTTGACCTGCAGCCCGATAGGGCGGTGCTGATCGACAGCAATTTTGAGCTGATTAACTTTTATCAGGTTGTCAAAAACAATCTGGAAGAACTTCTACGGGATTTAGGAAAGCACAAAAACAGCAAAGAGTATTATTACAAAATCAGGTCGCTTGACCCTGACCAGATGGACAGCATAGAGAGGGCATCCCGCTTCCTGTACTTGAATAAGACTTGTTTTAACGGCCTTTGGAGGGTAAATAAAAGGGGGAAGTTTAATGTTCCTTTCGGCAGATACAAAAACCCTAATTATGGGGATAAAGAAAACCTATACATGGTTAGTGCTGCACTGAAAAATGCTGAAATAATATGTGACGATTTTTCCATTGTAACGGATTATGTTACTCCAGGTGCCTTTGTGTATCTTGATCCGCCTTATTATCCTTTA
>ENA-OWOZ01001333-OWOZ01001333.1-bioreactor-metagenome-genome-assembly--contig:-NODE-1333-length-23401-cov-5.294289_pt1 | contig 23401 bp, 20 predicted proteins | sample MGYA00238140_ERZ651804 | MGnify/ENA primary metagenome ERZ651804 (study PRJEB26910, sample SAMN07631232) | bioreactor metagenome | isolation source: Switchgrass digestor | place: USA: Dartmouth... | reverse complement strand
CTGGAGCGAGAGCTTCTTCGCCAATCTAAAAAAAGAAGCGGTTCACTGGCGACATTTCAAGACGCGGGAGGAAGCACAACAAGCCATCTTTGCTTATATAGAGGGTTTTTATAACACCCGTAGGATACAAAAAAGACTGGATTATCTTAGCCCCATACAGTGGCTGAGGCGCTGGGAAAACGGGCACCTTTCAAAAGTGGCTTAGCAAACTGTCCGAAAAAGTGTTGACTTCCCAATTATCGATAATGTTGACGCAATGGACCCCAAACTACAAGAAGCCTATTGGAATAGTTTTAAAGAGAAACTCAAAAAACAAGCCAAGATTAAGATTAATGAAAAGTATGATTATTTAAATATACAATAGAAATTCAGCAATTCCCCCCGGAAAAACTCTTCCTGCCTCCTCAAAAAAGATACTTTTCAGATGCAGCAGGTATTGATGGATGATGATCCAAGGATTGCCTAGCCTTGAGAGGGGAAACACATGGGAGAGGTGTTGTGTTCCGAGATAAAATTCTTATGATATCATGCAAATCACAGGAAAAATGTAAAAAAACAGGGCAGCTATTTGGAGAATAGTAAAAATATTAAATACAGGATCATAAACCGTCAAGTTGATTTCTGGATTCATCGGATTCAAAGTTCTTGAACATTCAGGAGCCAAAGCAGTTATCGTTAAGGAAGAAGATGCCGATAAATCGGCATAAGATGCCATATTTTCGGCATATTTTTTGTAGCACTACCACGGATATCGCTGAAAGCCAATAAATACAGAGGAAACGGGCATATGGTGAATCCCGATTCTACGGAAAGATATTCCGAAAATTTGTTAAGAAAACAATACTAAGACAAACTTTGCCGTATAACTGGCAGATTTTATTTGTGTTTGGCCACATTAAAGAGATGCTAGTATTGGGCATAAAAAAACCCGGATAGTCCGGGTTTTTTATCTATTATTAACGTGTGAACATTCTGGTCATGGTTCCTGCGAGATTCATTACAAGTCTTGGTCTTTTCGTAGCGGGTTTCTTCAAGAATACACTCCAATAAAAAGTCCCTACAAAAATAGCACCACCGATAATGTTGCCAAGTGTTACAGGAATAATGTTTTTAAATATAAAGGAGCTCCAGTTTAGATTCGCTAAAGCAGAAACCGCTCCAGCAGTGTCTGTTCCTAAAGCCGATGCTACATTAGATAAAACTGAAGCCTGGCTCTTTAAGAAAATACCGGCAGGGATAAAGAACATATTGGCGATACTGTGTTCAAATCCGCAGGCAACAAAAGCCGTGATAGGGAACACAATACAGAGGATCTTGCTCACACCATCCTTGCTGGCGCTTGCCAACCATACTGCTAGACAGACAAGCCAGTTGCAGAGAATACCGCGCACGAATGCTTCAGTCCATGTTAAATTAACTTTACCATTTGCGGTCATTACTGACTTAGCACCGATCAGTGCGCCGTTCATTTCCCAAATCCCGCTGAGGTAAAAAAATGTGGCGATTAAGATTGCACCTAAAAAGTTTGCAAAAAATACTATTGTCCAGTTTCTCACTAATTGCCTACCGCGTATCTTTCCTTCTAACCAACCGGTCACCATAAGTGTATTACCGGTAAACAGTTCAGCCCCACCGATGACGACGAGGATCAAGCCTAGTGAGAAAACAAGGCCGCCCATTAATCTGGATAGTCCGTCTCCTACATATGTTGCCAGATCATTTGTGACCACTGTTGATAGTGCTCCAGCCAATGCAATATAACATCCGGCCAGAATCCCCAACACAAGTAGATTGAAAAATGGGGATACCGCCTTTTTTTCAGCATTTCCCACGGTAATTGCTGCAACCGCCTTGGGTGTGTCACAGGCATTAGGTATAACCACTGGTGCTGGTTGAGGCTCAGGTTTTGGAGTTACTGCATCTCCTACTGTGAACTCCATCTTTTGTTTGCAAACTTTACGTTTTTCGGCAGTACACCCCATTTTCTCTAACTCGTCTGATGTTAGTTTGTGTCCAAATGCTGCAATTTCACAATAACTGATAGGCCCACTGATTGAATCATACTCTTTCCAATGCTCGCACTTAATAGACATTTGCTGATACCCCTCTTCTTTTTTCTGTTGTAAATGTTGTTTGATTAAATATTGGATCTACAAATTACATATAGCAAAAATCGTGCCAGTATATAAAGAATCCTACAAAAAAAACAAGTCACTGCAAAACTGTGCCGCCAGAAATCTACCCTGTATTCAGGGGTGGGCTCTCACATAATCGGAACCCATCTTTCTGCAGCTGAATATAATATCGATAGCAGAACTTACCAGTGTAAGTGGGGGATATATGGGGAGGGGGTGGGCGTGGGTTGTCATTGCTATTGAAAAAGTTAGATTTTACACTGGATCAATATGCTGCATTATGCAGTACAATCAAAAATTCCAAATACCAGGCAGTTACAGTGAGAGATTATTTAGCAGGGGTTCAGCGGGATAAATATTTGATCATCATGCGCCATGATGTTGAAGAAGATGCCTGTAAAGCTTTAGATATGGCCCGGGTGGAACACAGTTACGGCATCCAGGCCACTTATTATTTCAGGATGAAAAACAAGGTATATGTTCCTGATATTATGGATCAAATTGCATCCTACAACCATGAGATCGGCTACCTATACGAGACCCTGGATAAGACCAAAGGAGATATGGAAAAAGCCATTATGCTTTTTGCAGTGGAATTAGCAATGCTGCGGGAGAGATATGATATTAAAACGGCCTGTATGCATCCCTTGACCGAATATGATAACAAAAAGATTTGGGAGAAATGCAAGCTGGCAAAATTCAATCTCCTTGGTGATCCTTACCTCTCTATGGATTATAATCAAATGCTCTTTTTGTCTGACAGCGGGAGAACATGGTTGGTAGCGAGTTCAACGCTTTCTCCTATGGTTAAGGTTGAGCACACATCTGATCTGATCGATTTAATCAATGATGGAAGGCATGAAAGAATCTGTATTTTGACACACCCTGAAATATGGAGCAAAAATATAGTCGGTTTTTTGGGATTTTATCTGCTCGGTCTTGCTTTAAATGCGGGAAAAAGACTGCTGTCTGTATATCGGGGTCTATTTAAGGGGAGCTAATCGATGAGAATCTAATGATCCGCATGTCAAAGGAGGTGCAGTAAATGTCCATACAAGCGATGATTGATGCGGCCCCACCTGGCGGAACGGTTAATGTGCCCCCGGGAACATACTTTGAGCAACTGGTGATCGATAAACCCCTTACCTTGCAGGGCCCTCCTCCATCAATAGGTGTAGCAATTGTAGATGCCGCTGGTCTGGCAGCTGTCCCTACCTTGCAGATACTATCTAGCCAAGTAACCATCAGGTTTATGACATTTCGCAATGGACCCCACCGGGGTATCCTTGTTGGGTCCACTGATTTCTCTGATCTGGAAGATATACTCATAGAAAACTGCACTATCCAGGGACACGATTTATCAGGGATCATGAATCTCACTCACTCTGCAATGGATGTGGTAAATAGCATTATTGAAAATAACGGTAGTGCTGTTAGCTTTGAAAGAGCGGGAATCTATTTACGCGAGCACAAAAACACAAACATAATAGGAAATATTATTCGCAACAACAATGGTGAAGCGATATATGCACAGGGGGGCAACGAAGGGCTGCTAATCAGAAATAATGTTATGGAAAACCATAATTTCGGTGGAATAACCCTGTCCCGGGATCAAAAAAATGTGACCATTGAGGGCAATACAATTAAAAACTGTGGTTTAGGTACTGATCAGTTTCAAGGCGGCATCGTTATATTTCAAGCTATGGCGGAAAGGATCGTTGATAATACAATAACTAACTGCTATAGGGGAATAATGTGGGGGTGGGTTCCTCAGACGGGACCCCCACCAGATCTAATTCTGATCTCATCCAACCGGATTAGCAATAGTGCGACCGACGGAATATTTCTTTATTCCCAAGGGCCGGGCGGTTTTGATCCGCCTGATCCTTTTCCCCTCAGACCTTTGATCAGCGGAAATCAAATCATTGGCAATGGCAATGCCGGGGTCTATTTAAGTAATTCGTTATTAGGGGCTTTTCCTAATAATGCTAATCCCCGTCTGGATTGCAACAGTATTGAGGGCAATGTGTGGGGGGTCTTAAACCAGACTGCTACTCTTATTAATGCTGTGAATAACTGGTGGGGAGACAGATCAGGACCCTTTCATCCCGTCAAAAATCCCGCTGGTACAGGAAATCCGGTAAGCGATAATGTTGATTTTATACCCTGGAAGATACAGCAACCCATGCCACCCCCAACAATGATCGACTGCGTTGAAACCACGAAAGTATACATGACCTGCAAAGAGTCCCGCATAAAAAAACAGATAATAGATGTTTCGGAAATAGCTCAAGGGGAAGTTGTTAATGTGGCATGCATTGAGGTCAGGCAGGTAGTTGACCAACAGCATTTTGCTGCAGTGAAAAAAATAGAGGGGACAGATATGGCACTGGTAAGTTTTTATTTCGAATATAAGATCAGATTTCAGGATGATACCGGATGGAAGGAACTGACCAGTCCGCCTCTAATTTGCCGGGAGGCTGTTTTGATGCCCTCTCTTATTCAGGATCATCGAATCAATGTAACTGCAGATATTTATCCTCAATGTATGGAGTGTTTTGTCTCAGGCTCTCAGCAAATTACCTGTTTGATATGTATAAATATGTTGCTGCATCTTACCTCACAGGTGCGATTGTCAATACCCACTTACGGATTTTCTTAGAAAAACTGCCTACAGGTAGGCTCCCGATAATAGCCGGTATGCTTGGCTATTATCGGGAGGAGACTTTGCAAGGCAAAGGACTAGATGCCTAACTGGTTCTACTTGTTTCTCGTATTAAATAAAATGAAAATAAGCGGCCCTCCTTTTTCACAGTGCAAGGGCTATGAAAGTGGCATTTTTAGGTCTAGTTCATATAATAACCAAGCAAGGAAAAATAATCAATTGGCCAAACAAGAGGAGGGATTGCTTTGGATACAACAGCTCAAGATAAAGTGTGTTCAGATTGCTCAGTTGAGGAGCAAGGGGAAGAGAAGAATGTAATAGAGGGAAACGCTACTTCCGAACAAGAACCCTGCTGTCAGGATGAACAAGCAGCAGTAGATATAACTGAACAAGAAGATGAGCTTGTACTGAATGTGGAAGAAACTTTTATCGAAGAAGATGTTGATCTATGTGAGGATCAAGTAGCAAAGGCATCTGACAAGGAACATTCCTCTGGGCTTACTTATGATCTTTTTCATGTCCCTGTTTCTGAGGTTAAACTCACTCATATAGAATTATCCCGACGTACTGCGCTTCCGCAGGAAGTTGTAAATTATTATAAACAGTTTGGGCTTGACGAAAGAATGATAAAGCTCATCTTTCAATTACAACCGACAGCCATGCATCCTGAATATCAACGTGAGGGTTCAGGCTGAGGGAGGTCTTGCCTATAGTGGCGGTCTGCCGTTATTAATAAGAGGATAGATGTGAAACCGGAGGGGAAGGAGGGGGAATAGTGGCAGGTTCAGTAATGAAAATGAAAATAAGTTCATCACACCAGGTCGTTTTACCCGATTATCCGGTTTCCTATAGGGTTGCTAATCTTAAACTTTTTGGAGAAGTTCTTTCTAATGGGGTCTTGTTGGTTTATGGAGGATATGATCTGGTTTTTTGCTGTAGTTGTAAGGATAATCAGGAAGTATTATACAATACTGTAATCATTCCTCGCACCTTTGTGAAAAAATATTTGCCTGAGACAACAGGATTTAAAGGGAAAGAAAGAGTACAGATCATAACTAATTATCCTCTCAGCATTCAGGTAAGGGCTGGGAAGCCATCAAGGGTCAGTTTGTGGAAACGATTAGTAAGCATTTTCAGAGATAAAACATGGGTAGAAGTTGATGTTGAGGGGGAAATCTCTGTTCAGGAAGAGAGAATCTTTCAAAATGAGATTGAAGAAAAACAGCCTAGCGCAAAAGAAATACCTAAGGAGAGAAGCATTAACGAGAAAGTAGCTAAAGTGCCTGAAAACTATCAAGAAGAAAAAAACGACCTGCTGGATAAGCAGCTTTCTGTTTTGCCCAGCTCGAATAGCATAACCTTGACAATAGACACTCTAGCGGATCTGCTAATCAAGGTTATCCAGCAGCGAGAAAAAAGCCTTTCCCTACCAAACAAGCCTGTGCAGGAATTAGGTGCTAAAGAAAAGGGTGCTGATCTGTTTCCATCTGCAAATACCGAGGAAGATATGCTCTCAGAGATTATGCACCGCTATGCCGCCCAAGGAAAAAAAGAAAAAGGACAGCAGATAAGGGACCAACTAAAAAGGAAAGTTTATACGGAATACGACCTGTCCTCTATCCCTCTCGAAAAAATTCCAAGCCGGCCTGGGCTGCAGCAAACCTTTGTTCAGAAGGCTCCACCTCCAAAACCTCCTGAACATAGTGGCTGAGGAGAAAGAGCTGAGGTGTCCAGTTGGGCAAAACTCTGCTCATTGCTAAATGATCAACCGATATACCCACCTCGTAAACCATATTCTCCTGAGGAACAGACCAAAACAAAATAGAAGGCTCGTCAAGGCAGCAAAATATCAGCTGCCTGTTTTTGTCTGCTTAAAATGGTGCATTTGCTTATCCGTAGCAATGCTGTTTTTTCTTTTACGAGGGGGGCTGTGTATTATCTTATTATGATGAGCAAACTGAAATGAGCGTAAAAGGAAGAAGGGATGTCCAGTTCTGTAAAAGGGATAACGCCGCAGAAAGCTACTGCGGCGTTTTTCTATTTTAATAGCTATGGAGTAAGTACACCGTTCTGTATGCCGTCGATAAACACATTAAATGTGGAGCCTTCTACCCTAGTAAACTGCAAAGTGCAAACAGTGTTGCTGTCATGCAGTGTTCCTTCTGTATCAGTGAAAGTGGTGGTCACAGTAAAGGACAACAATGCTTGGGTAGTTGGGTCAACAAATTGCACTATGTCTCCGGCTACAATAGCGCCGAGAGTTGTGAAGGTGGCTGTTCCATTGGCATCTGTGAGTACAGTGGTTGTTGTGCCGGCCCGAATAATAGAAACATTTACGTTTGGAATCGGCGAGTCATCTGTCTCTTGTAATATAACTACCGGCGGCTCCTGGCAGCGCTGAGGCGGATAGAGCGGTTCGTCTCCTGGACAGGAGTATGGCAGTGCCACTGGAGTGCATGGATCCAGTTCGCAGAAGCCATAACTAGGAACAAGCAGTCTGACCAGGGCCTTGATTTGAATCTCTTTACAGACATAGACTCTGCAGCAGATAAGCTGGTCTCCGGTAACCGGGTCTGTTGTCAGATCGCAAGCGCAATCTCCGACAGCAATGATCTGACACTGGACAAGGGTTCCCGGAGGTGCCCACATTTGGAACTGGGAAATGCCATCAATTCTTGTAGTGAATGGTCCGCAGATAGTATTACCGGCAGCATCACTGATAGTGATTTCAACATCTAATTGGCTTTGGATCATTACGGGTCGATAAAATGGCGGGTTATATTCACCGAAACCGATATGGAAGCAGCGAGCAGAGTTAGGTACTACATTACATGTAATCACAGCATCAGCTGGTATGGGATCCGAGCAAAATTCGCTTGCTAATACACATCTACCCAATAATTCTTCTCCAGCGCACTGGTCGTATATTTTGAAAACTTCAATACAATCTTTTTCTGAGTAAGGCGGGCAGTTTGGTACCCCGTCAACTTGGGGGCATTTACCTGGAGTAATTGGCATATTGTTACCTCCTTTTCTTTATTTTCTTGTCGAACTTAAGGGGATATCCCCGTTTGTCTTCTCAATATATAATATGGGAATATAGGAAAAATGTTACTGGCATTAAATTATTATTTTTGAAACCTTTTCATCGTTTTTATTATTTTATGTGTTCGAACAGGAAATGGTTTGCGTTGCACCTTGACAACTGCGGCGGTTTATGACAATATGTAAGAAAATTAAATATTGAACGGCACCACGGGAATGGCAAAAAGGACGCGAAATCATTGGGATGCGAACCAGTACATTAGTGCTGGTTTTTTTATTTCGTTGTCAAAATGAATGGAGGGGATGCCGTTGCTGTTGTTGATTGACAATTACGATTCTTTTACCTACAACCTTGTCCAGTATCTGGGTGAAATGGGGGAGGAGGTAAGGGTTTTCCGCAATGATGCCCTAAACTGCAGCCAGATCGCCGCTCTCCAACCGGAAGCCCTGCTTCTTTCACCTGGGCCTTGCACACCGAATGAAGCAGGGATCTGCCTGGAGGCGGTAAGGTTCTTTCAAGGGAGGATACCTATTTTGGGAGTTTGCCTTGGTCACCAGGTTATCGGGCAAGCGTTTGGAGGGGAGGTTGTCCGGGCGGAACGCTTGATGCACGGAAAAACCTCTCTGGTTTATCATGATGGCCGCACAATCTACAAAAACATGCCTAATCCTTTTGTGGCGACAAGATACCATTCACTGATCCTCAAGAGGGAGACCCTTCCCTCTTGCCTGGAGATTTCCGCAGAGACCGACAGGGGCGAGATAATGGGTGTCAGGCACCGTGAGTTCCTCATTGAAGGGGTGCAGTTTCATCCTGAATCCATTTTGACCGAAGGGGGTAAAACTTTGCTGCGTAACTTTCTTAACATTGTTCGGGAAAAAACGCCTGCTGGAAAAAGTAAATGTACAAGAACACCTAACAAGAAGGGGATCGTTGTCAGCAGGGGGGTGGCCAATCTTGATTATTAAAGAGATCGACTTTAAGGATACTCTTTCATTTTTTGAATCTTTTCGCAGCCGGCCTTTTCCTTTTCTTTTAGACAGTGGCATGGATCCCTCCCGGTTGGGGAGATATTCGATAATGGGTAGCGACCCTTTTCTGGTGATGCGGACAAAGGGAAGGGATGTGGCGCTTTTTGACGGCAACAGTTGGTTTAGGAAAGAAGATGATCCCTTTTCTGTTCTCCGGCAACTGCTGAGCAGATATCAACTGTCCGGTGACCATAACCTGCCTGTTGTGGCTGGAGCATTTGGTTATTTCTCCTATGACCTTGGCCGGCTGTTGGAAAAACTTCCTGAACACTCTGTTGATGACCTTAAAGTGCCAGATCTCTATCTGGGTTTTTACGACAGCTTGGTGATTATTGACCAGCTGGAGGGGCGGGCATATATTACATCTACCGGTCTGCCTGAGGAAGGAGTAGAGAGGCAGAAGAGAGAAAAACAGCGCTTGCAGGAACTGGAAGAGCTTATCGCAAATAGCAGAACACCGGTCGATCCGGTAAAACATGCTGGTTTCGTAGGAACACCAAGGATTTTTGGTCATTTCACTCGTGATTCTTACTGCCGGTCGGTGCAGAAGGTAAAGGACTATATTGCGGCAGGGGATATTTTTCAGGCCAATCTGACCCAGCGCTTTTCTTGTCCCCTTGAGATAGACCCCTGGCATCTTTACCTCCGTCTTCGTTTGGTAAATCCCGCTCCTTTTGCCGCATACCTGCACTATCCAGAGTTGGATGTGGTCAGTGCTTCTCCGGAGCGCTTTTTGCGCGTGCGAGGTCCTTTTGTAGAGACCAGGCCGATTAAGGGAACCAGGCCACGGGGAAGGGATCCGGAAGAGGATATGAGGCTGCAAAACGAGTTGTTGCAAAGCGAAAAAGACAGAGCGGAGCTGACAATGATCATCGACTTGGAGCGTAATGACCTGGGGAAGGTCTGCAGTTATGGGAGTGTGCATGTCCCAGAGCTGATCTGCCTAGAGAAATATCCCACTGTATTTCACCTTGTTTCAACTGTCAGGGGGGTACTGGCACCGGACCGAGACCTGGTTGATCTTTTGTGCGCTACCTTTCCTGGAGGGTCTATCACCGGAGCTCCCAAGATCCGGGCGATGGAGATCATTGATGAACTGGAGCCGGTGCGGCGGGGGATATATACGGGCTCCATAGGATATCTGGGGTTTGACGGAAACGCCGATTTGAATATCGTTATTAGAACATTTATTGTCAAAGAGGGGATGGCTTACTTCAACGCAGGAGGGGGGATTGTGGCTGATTCAGACCCGGAAACGGAGTATTGGGAAACCATTACTAAGGCGAGGGCTTTGTTAAGAGCGCTGGGATATCACCGGGAGGAGGTCGCGGTATGTCTGGAATAGCCTGGGTGAACGGGGAGATCGGCGAGCTAACTCATCCTTGGTTCGGAGTGTTGGAAAGGGGGGTTCTCTATGGTGATGGAGTGTTTGAAACACTGCGGTTGAGAGATGGCCTCCCCCAGGATTGGGATGAGCACTGGCGCCGGCTTTGTCAAGGGTGTTCAGTTTTAAAAATACACTGCTCCCGAGATAATGTTGAGGCAGGAGTATCAGAAGTTGCAGAAAGGATAGGGAATGGTGTTCTAAGGGTTACAGTAAGCAGAGGAGAGTCCCCTAGGGGGCTTCTGCCTCACCCCGACAGCAGACCTACTGTTGTAGTGGTCGGGCAGGACGAAGATCCTTATCCCAGTGATCTCTATGAACGCGGGATCCATGCCTGCTTAATCAGTTTTCCCCGCAACCCTCATTCTCCCCTGGTCAGGATCAAATCCCTCAACTGTTTGGAGAATATCTTGGGACGCATGGAGGCTGCAGCTGCCGGTGCACAGGAAGGGCTCTTCTGTAATATTTGGGGAGAGGTGGCTGAGGGTACGACCAGCAATGTCTTCTTTGTTATCAAAGAGAGGATAGTTACCCCCTCCCTGGATTGCGGTTTGCTGGCTGGAATCATGCGTGCTAAAGTGATCTCTCTGGCCAAAGAGTTGGGAATTACGGTGACCGAAGGGATGGTTCTACCCAGTGAATTCTTAAGGGCAGAGGAGGCCTTTTTGACCAATTCTTTAATGGGTATAATGCCCCTTGTTTCCGTGGATGGGAGGAGAGTGGGTAAGGGGGTTTCCGGCCCGGTCACGGATTTATTGCGCAGGAAACTACAGTTTCCATAAATAATTTTAAAAAAGTATTCGAAGAAATTTTTATGTATAATTAGAAAAAGGGAGGAAGAGAAGGAAGTTTTCAGCAGAGGAGGAACTCCAATGCGCAGGATAGGTCTGAAGTGGCTGCAGCCGGGAATGGTTTTGGAAAGGCCAGTGTATGGAAAGGGTGGACGGATTCTCTTAGATAGAGGAATTGCATTGAAAGAAAGCTACATCAGAAGACTGGCCGATTTTGGGGTGACTCATGTATATGTTTATGATGAACGTGTTGCCGAAATAATCATCAATGATGTGGTTAATGAGGAAACAAGGATTGAGGCAGCAGAGATCGTAAAGGATGCAGTAGATAATATCAGATTCGGTAAAGAACTGAAAGCAGAGGTTATCAAACAGGCTGTCACTGAGATTATCGATGAAATATTGAACAACAGGGATGCTCTTTTTCACCTATCTGAGCTTCGGATCGCCGGAGAAAATCTGTTTCACCACTCAGTTACAGTTGCCATTTATGCTCTCCTAACTGGGCTCTCCATCAATTACCATAAGGAAGACCTGCTGAAATTGGGGACTGGGGCTCTTCTTCATGATATTGGGAAGAGCAGGCTCCCGGAATGGGTTGGACCAGAGTATGAAGCGATGAAAAACCATACTGTTTATGGTTTCGAAATCCTGCGGAATAATAAGGGTTTTAGTTTATTGGAAGCACATGTTGCTTATCAGCATCATGAAATGTTTGATGGGAGCGGTTATCCACGTCAGCTTAAAGGCCGGAATATCCATGAGTTTGCCCGCATTACAGCAATCGCCAACAGTTATGATGCCCTGGTTACTGGCCTTTATGACAAAAAGTTACTTCCTTATCAGGCTATTGAATATATAACTGCCCAGGCTGGTGCTGCCTTTGACCCGGAACTGGCGAGGGTTTTTTCTACAAATATTGTTGTTTACCCTTTAGGAAGTTTGGTAAGGCTGAATACAGGGGATAAGGGTTTTGTGGTCAAGATCCCCAAGAACTACCCTACACGACCTGTTGTGCGGATTATTGAAGACTCTCTGCAGAGGAAATACCAGAAGAACTGTCCTGAGATCGACCTCATGAAAGAGTTGACTGTTTTTATTGAAGATGTTATCGAGGAATAAAAATTATAAATAAAAAATCTGGGAATTAGCATAAAGAAAAACCCCTTTCGAATAAATACATATCATGTATGGAGATGCTAATTGGTAGCAGGAAGGGGTGACTAATGTGAGTTCCCAGATCATTGTTGGAACTGCCTCTTTTAGGGAAGAGATAAGGGGAAAACTGGAAGCGGAATTAAAATTTCTAGAAGACAAGGAAACAGTTATTAATTATCAGGAGAGAGAAGAGCCACCATGGACCTTTTTTTTGATTCAGTTGTCCCGAAAAAATCAGCTGGGGGAGCGTAAATTCGCCAGCAGATTTGCAGTGGCCAAAGCTATCTCGGACCTGTTCATCAATCACTTGGAGGCGGATTATGTAAAGGATTATATTGAAGATGAATACAATTACTGTTCCCCCCAGGACCGCTTTGAAATAGTAAGTGTTACTCTCGAAACTCTGGAAAAATTAAAAATTATCCGCAGAAACAGGATTTTACAGAGTGTTTTTGATTATCTAGCTGAAAACCAGATCATTATTATCGAGGGTTTTGCCCGTTTCCGGCTTCATGGTTATTGGGCGCAGTTGCGGCGCATTGTCAAACGAACTGGAGAGGAATTCCTGGCAGCTAAGGATTATTTGGAATTTGTGCGTTTGCTGCGCTGTTTTATTGAGATGCAGGAGTCGAAAATTGATGAGGTGCACATCTTTATTTCTCCGGATGGTACCTTTTTTATTTGCGATAAAAAGGGGCATGTGATCAGGAGAGAGCATATTTGTACCCCATCATTATCTGTTATTGATGGGGAATTCAACTATAAGGATTACCTGTTGAGCATGCTGATTACACTGGTGCCAGAAACAATTATTTTTCATGTTTCGGACCGCATCTGGGAATGCGATCCCCTGCGCACCATTCAACGGGTATTTGAGAACAGGGTAGTTCGCTGTTCCGGTTGTGAGAGATGCCAGCACTTGTACAGCAGTAAAAAGTGATAGCTCATTGACAACAGCCTTTAATTTGCGTATAATTCAGCCAAAAGCAGATGTTGAAACGGACAGCAGGACGAGTACCTTGATACCTACCTCAGAGAGGAGGTGCCGCGGCTGAAAGCACTTCTGGAAAAGGGTCAAGGGAAAACCAACCTGTATTGTGTTTCGTTCGGCTGCACACCGTTATCTGTGCTAACGAGGTGAGCGATTTATTCGCTAATCGGGGTGGAACCGCGGGAGGATCCCGTCCCCTTTTCAGAGGGACGGGATTTTTTAGTTTAATAGAAAAGGGGGAAGTAAAAGTGGAAGAGCAAAAAGTATCAGAGATGATGCCTATTATCCTAAAAGATGGAAGTGTTTATGAGGTGTCTTCCGGTACCACTTGGGCTGATGTGGCAGCAGGACTCAGCAGGAAGTTGGGCAAGGAAGCTGTTGCCGCCAAGGTGGATGGTGAATTGGTGGATCTCCTTGCAGCTGTACGGCCGGAAGCAAAGGTAGAATTCCTAACTTTTGCTGATGAAGAGGGGCAAACTGTTTACCGGCACACTTCTTCCCATATACTGGCACAGGCGGTTAAACGCCTTTTTCCTGAGGCGAAATTGGCTATCGGCCCTGCTATAGCTGATGGTTTTTATTATGATTTTGATGTGGATCACCCTTTTACACCAGAAGATCTGGCTGCCATTGAAGAGGAAATGAAAAAAATTATTAAAGCTGATTACCCGCTGATCAGAAAGGAAGTTTCCCATGAGGAGGCTATCGCTCTTTTTCAGGAAATGGGTGAAGATTACAAGGTGGAGTTGATCAGAGACCTCCCTGATGATGCTCAGGTAAGCATCTACCAACAGGGGGAATTTGTTGACCTCTGTTTGGGTCCGCACCTGCCTAGTACAGGCAGGGTAGGGGTTGTGAAACTGCTTAGTGTTGCCGGGGCCTACTGGAGGGGCAGTGAGCAGAACAAGATGTTGCAGCGGATCTACGGTACTTCTTTCCCCAAGAAGAAGAACCTGGATGAGTATCTAGCTCTTTTGGAGGAGGCGAAGCGCCGGGATCACAGGAAACTAGGTAAGGAACTGGATCTCTTCGGGATTGCTGAAGAGGGTCCTGGCTTTCCCTTTTTCTACCCAAAGGGTATGATCATCAGGACAGAACTGGAAAATTACTGGCGTGCTGAACACCGCAAACACGGTTATCTGGAGATCAAAAGCCCGGTGATTTTGAGCAGGGAACTGTGGGAGCGTTCAGGGCACTGGGATCACTATAAAGAAAACATGTATTTCTTAAAGATCGATGAACAAGATTATGCAGTCAAACCCATGAACTGCCCGGGTGCCATGATCTATTATAAAACACGCACTCACTCTTACCGGGAGTTCCCATTGCGGATCGCTGAACTGGGATTGGTGCACCGCCATGAGCGCTCCGGTGTTCTCCATGGTTTGATGCGTGTCCGCTGCTTCACCCAGGATGATGCCCACATCTTTATGCTGCCTGAACAGATAACAGATGAGATCATGGGTGTAATGGACCTGATCGACAATTTCTATAATACTTTTGGGTTTTCCTACAGGGTGGAGCTGTCCACCAAGCCGGAAAAGGCGATGGGATCAGATGAGATCTGGGAAACTGCTACCAATGCGCTGATCGAAGCGCTGCAGATCAAAGGGATTCCCTACCAGCTAAATGAGGGTGATGGAGCTTTCTATGGGCCTAAGATCGACTTTCATTTAAAGGATTCTTTAGGCCGCAGTTGGCAGTGCGGGACCATCCAGCTGGATTTTGTTAACCCTGAAAACTTTGATCTCACCTATATCAGTGATGATGGAACGAAAAAGCGTCCGGTGATGATCCACCGGGTGGTCTTCGGCAGTATTGAGCGATTCTTGGGTATTTTAACCGAACACTATGGTGGAGCCTTTCCCCTTTGGCTAGCACCGGTGCAGGTAAAGGTAATTACTGTGGCCTCCCGTCATGTGGATTATGCAGCATCTGTAGCACAGCAGTTGGAGTTGGAGGGTATTCGTGTTGAAATAGATGACCGCAATGAACGGGTTGGTTATAAGATCAGGGAGGGTGAACTGGAAAAGGTGCCTTATCTCCTGGTGCTAGGCGATCAGGAGGTCGAGTCCGGGATGGTCAGAGTAAGAAAGCGCGGTGCTGGGGACCAGGGTAGTGCCAGCTTAGCTGAGTTTGTGGCCAATTTGAAAGAAGAGATAGAGCAGAAGAAATAATTTTATGGAGATTAAAAGATAATTTACTGATTCTTGTTTCTCTGTATCTGTATCATGATCAGACAGCAGATAAGAATTGGTATAGCAAGAAGGGGAATTAACTGGTATTCACTGAAGGTAAATGGGCCTGCAGCAACCTCTTGCTGTTCTGTAGTTTGTTCCGGTTGTTCCTTTGGAATATCTGCGATATAAACTTTGTTTGCAGTGGTATCCACTGTTACAAGTACAGGGAACAGATCAGTGACCATTTCCAGCGGTACCATCAAGTGACCGGCAATGTATTCAGGGGGCAGGTCCCGGTAATGGGCAGCATTGCTTAAGAGCATTATAGTTTGATCCTTGTAAAAGACCGTTTCCTCCTGATCCGGGTGATGGGTACCGCTTTTTTCTTTATCCGCATCTGTAACCCTGTTCAAAGATGCATTCAGCGGTTGGAATGGGATATATACTGTGCCATTGGCAAGAACCGGCGGGATTTCTGTGTCAAGGGGTTCTCCATTGACCACTAGTTCCATTTCAGTGATGGCGGATTGGGCATCATAAACCAAACGGGAAATCTGCTGCAATACCTTGTAAGCATAATCACTGCTTGGCGTATCTTTGCTGAACAGGGAAATAATATAAGGATGGGTGGGGTGATATACAATCCCTACATCATGATAGCTGCCCTCTGCAGGCCAGTTTCCGATCTTGTGTGCCACTTCAGTGCCTTTCGGTAACAGAGGGGGGATGCGATCATTAAAAACAGTGTTTTTTAGATAATGTAATAGTATTGCTCCTTCATCAGGGTGTTCTTCATTGAATTGCAGCAGGGCTTTCATATAGATGGCCATATCCCGAGGGCAGGTGACATTTTTTGAATAGTCTACAATCTGCCCTCCTAAATCTTCCATCATTTTTTTCACCTTTTTTCGGCCCAGCACCTCTAAAAGCATATTGGTGGCCACATTATCACTGTAGATGATGGAGTATTTAGCCAACTCCTGGATTGTGTAGGCGGAACCGTACTTTTTGTACTGCAGAATACCAGTACTGGTCTGACCCCCAGATAGTATACAAAATAGGGACGGTAATGTATGCTAAATAACGGGGGTGCAATTATGGCTAAGAAATACTCAGATCAATTTAAGCTATCAGTAATTAAGGATTACTACAGCAGCCCTCTTGGTGTCAGGGCAATAGCTGCCAAATACGGGTTGCCATCAAAAAACTACATAGGAAAATGGGAAATGCAGCTTAAAAAAAAGGGATTACTGCCTCCTGATGCAACTAAACCCAACAAGACTGCTGGCCCAACAAAAGAAAAGATTCTGCGGGAGGATACCCGAACCCCTAGAGAAAAACAATATGAAGAAGAAATTCAAGCCTTAAAAGCTAAAGTTGCATATTATGAGAAACTAGAGAGACTACAACCATTTTTAAAAAAAAACAATCCGGGAAATAAAATATGAAGCTATCCTGTCTCTTGAATTAGAATTCCCAGTTCGGCTGTTGTGTGAGATAGCTGGAGTCAGTAGAGCGGCTTTTTACAAGTATAAGAAAAAACCTCTAAAAGAGCCTGATGAGATTAAAGACCTTATCATTGATATATTCAATAAGTCAAACAAAAGAGCTGGTTATAGAACAATCAAATATATCTTAAAAAACAAGTACGATCTTATTGTTAATCATAAAAAAGTACAGCGGATTATGCAGGAAAACGGTCTCTATTCGATTGTACGAAAGAAATTCAGGAAACCCCGAGAACAATTAATAGTTAAGGAAAATTTATTATGCGGGGACTTCACATCCGCTGAGCCGCGCAAGAAATTCGTGACAGATATTACTTATATACCAACACCACGGAAGATGGTTTACCTTTGTGCAGTACTAGACCTATTTAACAATGAACCTGTAGCCTGGAATATAAGTGATACTCAAGATAAGTATCTAACCATAGATACCATTAAACAATTAGCCACCAAGTTTGACCTAGAAGATAGCATCATTCATAGCGATCAAGGGGTTCATTACACAAGCAAAGACTATGTAGCCTTGCTAGAAGAGCTAAAAGTCAACCAGAGCATGTCAAGAAAGGGCAACTGCTGGGATAATGCACCGGCTGAAAGCTTTTTTAGCCACTATAAATGTGAAACTATCTATCTGATGAAAAATAAGATAAAGGATTTTAATGATGTAAAGCAAATAACAGAAGAATACATGGACTATTATATAAATGAAAGACCGCAGAAATCCCTTGGGGGACTGTCCCCTAAAAGCTACAAACAACAAAAATTGATAGCTTAAAAAAGTGGGGATTTTAACCGTCCCCAAAGTGTATACCCCGAAGGGGTCACTCCAAACCGTCCCCTTGTCTTTCTCAGTGCAGGCTTTACTGATTCGGCAAATGCTGATATTATCGAATAGATCAAGGAATATTTGCTTTCATGCGGTGTGGGATAATGAATTTTGAAAAAAATAGCTGCTTGTTTTGGAATAATGATGGTTATTTATTCTGCGTACAGACATGAAGTATAAAAATATAACCCATGCCAAATTCATAGAGCGCCGGAATCGCTTTGTAGCGTATGTCGAGCTTGATGGCAAGGTTGAAACAGTGCATGTAAAGAACACCGGGCGCTGCAAAGAACTGCTTTTACCCGGCAGCCATGTTATACTTGCGAAAACAGATAATCCCGCTAGGAAAACGCAGTACGATTTGGTAGCCGTGTACAAGGACGGACTTGGCTGGGTCAACATTGACAGTCAGGCACCCAATCAGGTAGTGAAAGAATGGCTGAATAGTTCACCAGTGCTATTTGATAACATTACCTTGCTAAAACCAGAATATTCTTATGGAAAGCTTCGCTTGGATTTTTATCTGGAGTGTGCCTCCCGAAAGATTTTAATTGAGGTTAAGGGATGCACTCTGGAAATAGATGGCATCGGATATTTTCCCGATGCACCGACCGAGCGCGGGGTCAAACATTTGTACGAGCTTGCTGAAGCGGCAGGAAAAGGATATGAGTGCTATATCGCATTTGTCATTGCTATGCCTGGTGTCCGGAAAGTACTGCCCAATGTAAAAACACACCCGGAGTTTGGTACAGCTTTGGCAGCAGCCAAGGAAGCAGGTGTTAAGGTGCTTTATCTTCCCTGTTATGTTTTGCCGGATGAACTGAATATCGTGGACATAGTGATAGGCCATTGATTTTTTTGTGTTTTAAATAAATAGTTTGATGATCGCTATGGCCGGACTACTGATGAAAAATTCAAAAACCATTGACATGTTTGGGGGAGGTTTGGATTTGAAACTTATTTCATGGAATATTGATTCTTTAAATTCAGCATTAACAGGTGCTTCGGCACGAGCCGTATTAAGTCGTAAAGTAATAGATTCCATTTTTGAAAAAAATCCAGAAGTTATTGCCTTACAAGAAACAAAGCTGCCAAGCGGTGGACCTACTAAAAAGCAATTAGAAATATTAAATGATATGTTTCCCGGGTATAGAATTGTCTGGAATTGCTCAGTAGAACCGGCACGCAAGGGTTATGCAGGCACTATGTTTTTATATAAGAATAGCTTAAAACCAAGGGTAAGTTTCCCCAGAATCGGTGCACCTGGCACTATGGATTTTGAAGGTAGAATTATCACATTGGAGTTTGAAGATTTCTACTTAACACAAGTATATACCCCCAATGCAGGTGAAGGCTTAAGTCGTTTAAGGGAACGGCAGATGTGGGATATTAAATTTGCTGACTATCTGGAAAAGCTGGATAAGGAAAAATATGTTCTTGCAGCAGGTGATTTTAATGTGGCTCATAGAGAAATCGACTTGGCTAATCCTAATAGCAATCGTAATTCAGCCGGATTTACTGATGAGGAGCGTGAAGGCTTTACAAATCTTCTAAAAAGAGGCTTTACAGATACATTTCGTTATATACATGGAGATGTTACAGGTGTTTATTCCTGGTGGTCCCAGCGTGCTAAAACAAGCAAAATTAATAATTCGGGATGGAGAATTGATTATTGGTTGGTGAGTAATAGGATTGCAGATAGAGTTTTAAAATCGGAAATGATTGATTCGGGACCAAGACAAGACCATACGCCTATATTGCTGGTAATTGACTTGTCCGTCTCCCCTGCCCTATCTGCAGGAATTAACGCTGATCCTGACCAACAAATGCCTGTTCACATAATTCAATGGTTGCCGTCCCTGAGCTAAGGTCTTCAATCTTAGCAATAAATTCATCCAATTTATCAATTGCAACCCAAATCACTAAATTAATGCGGTCAACATATTCAATATCTGTTATCTTGGCTAATGTACTGTGAAAATATTTTTCGAAACTGCCATAACAGTTATAGTCCAGGGTCAACAAGATTTTTTGGCAGTATTCCATATTAATAATACAAGCCTCATCCAACGCTGCTTGAACAGATTGGGTGTATGCTTTGACTAATCCTCCGGTTCCCAGCAGTGTTCCGCCAAAATAACGAACAACAATAGCCATTATGTTTTCCAAATCGTTCTGTGCCAGTACATGAAGTATAGGCCATCCTGCAGTTCCGCTTGGTTCGCCATCATCACTGCATCGTTCAAGTAATCTGCCGTCCTGCCTGAATCTATAAGCAAAACAATAATGGTTGGCTCCAGGATATTTTTGCCTAGCCTCGTAACGCTTGATGTCTATATCCTGTATTTGATTTAGAGGCATCAAAATACAAATAAATCTGGACTTTTTTATAACTATTTCGGCGATAGTGGTATCATTTATAGTCTTGTATTTCATAAAATTACCTCATTGCAGACATATGTTGGAAAGCAACTAGGTATAGGGGATCGTTGTTTACTGCTCGGGTTTTTATTTTACTAACCGATTATCACTTTATGTTTTGTATGTTTCTAAAACATTATACAACATGAGACCCTTGCATTTCATATCAAAACCTGGAATAACTCAGGTGTCTCCAACCAGAAGCATAGAACTATAACCTTCATGCATTGAAACTATATCGTTGAATAATAAACAGAAAAACCACAGGTGAAATATGGTGGATATAGACAAAAACGGAGAATATAATATAGAATTTTATGGTAGCACCTATTATTTTAGTTTAATCTTGGCCTATCTATAAAATCGGATTATAAAAGGGGGAAACAAGCAGGTTCATTTTTTACCTGCGGGACAAATGATAAAGTTAAGATTTAAAACACTAAGGTCACGTCTTATATTCCATTTCACCTTGATCAGTTTTATCCTCTGTGTAATAATGGGAAGCTTTGTAACGATTTATACTCACAATCTATTTATGAACAATATTCGGGATAAAGCGAAAAATTTAGCCACCGCTGCTGCTCTAATGGTCGATGGGGATCAACACCAGCAAATAAAATCTGAATCTGATGATCTTTATAAGCAGCAGGTAAAGTTGTTTCAACAGTTGCAAAAGGAAACCGGGGTACTCTACGTATATAGTCTCATAAAAGATGGAGATAAAACCCGTTTTGTGCTTGACACCGGTGTTGGCGAAGACCACTCTCCTTTGGGATTGGAGTACGATTACTCAACGGAAATGGCTGAAGCATTTGCCGGAAAGGCCTTGGCATCAAAAAATATAGATACAGATCAGTGGGGTAGCTATCTTTCTGGTTACGCACCTATTTATGACAGCAATGGAAATATAACGGGCATTACTGGTGTGGATATTGATGCCCTATATATAGCAGCTGAAGAAAGAAGCCTTGTAATCAAAATAGTTTTATTTAGTATTATGTGCATTTGTTTAGGTATTCTTTTTTCTTTGCTCATATCGCACCGAATTTCCAAGCCTCTAGCCTCAATTAATCAGCGCATGAGCGAACTGGCTGAAACTGGAGGCGATTTAACCCAAAAAATTGAGATAGAGACTGGGGATGATATCGAACGGCTGAGTAAATCCGTGAATGCATTTATTGAAAAAATAAGGGTTATGGTAGCAGGAATAATGACAAATACCAAGAGTGTATCCAATGCAACTATGGGACTAAGCTCCGTATGCAAAGAGACCAGCCAAATGGTTGAACAAGTTAGCGCTTCAATTGAAGAAATGGCTAGGGGTACGGGTGAACAAGCTAATCAGGCTCAGGAAGCAGCCCAAATGACCAAGGAAATTGTAACAGATATTGAAATTAACGAAGAAAAGGTAGAATTTATTAATCAACTTTGTACTGAAGCACTATCACTGCTTAATGAAGGGTTAAAAGCCATAGAGGATCAGAAAGATAAAATGCAGGCCAATATTAGTGCGGCTGATAATACCGATTTGGTAATTAGACAGCTTAACGAGAGAATTGATGAAATCGGTATAATTCTGGAGACAATTTCCAATATTGCTAGGGAAACCAATCTTCTGGCGCTGAATGCAGCGATTGAGGCAGCAAGAGCTGGAGAGCAAGGGCGGGGTTTTGCTGTTGTCGCCTTATTCATTTATCCTAATTTCTCCATAAACCTTATACCTTTTTTATAAATTCATATTTTATAAATTCATATAAATCAGTGTTATCCATTTCTTTATAAGCAGCCGCTTTTATTATATTGGTTAAAAACACTTTGTTCCCTTTGATTTCACCAATCAATGTATATCGAAAATCATCATCGTATGCAGTGATAAAACTCTCTGTTCCTTTATCTATTTTCATAAACTGCAATTGTTTCAGGATACTATCCTTGTTTAATTCATATCCATCAATAAGTTCATCACATTCGATTATAACCTTATTCATATTGTCAATCTCCCTTTTCCTATATTAACCATTCAATATCTTTTATTAATAATATCAAATATCCCATTCTTAAACCTATAAATCTTGTCTGAAACCTTATTCGGATTATTATCTATCATAATTAATGATTCTATAATTTTTATATACTCATGGCGTAATTTAGCCACTATTAGCGTAGTAGCAGAAGGAATTGCAAAGAGATAATCCCCCCCTATCTTTTTGCTTATCTGATTCTGTAGTGCAGTACTTAATAACAGGGTTGAGTTATAATCTGTTGTGAATTTCAAGGTATATATTTCTAGGGCCTTATCTAATTTAACTAATGGATTTCTCATTTTATTTAGGTTTTCCCATGCTGATTTTTTGACCAATTCAAAATCTACATCATCACTATATAATAAAAATCTGAACAATTCTCCTTCATCTGTAACATAAAGAGTGTCTACATCAGCAAACGCATGCTCTCTATAAAACCCTAAATCCTTTTCCCCTTTCCCAAAATCCCTGCTCTTAAGCAGCGGAAAAACATTGTTGTAGTCAATCTTAAATTTATATTGACTCAAAATATCATTAATAATTTTAATATATGATGCTAAAGTTTTCCCATAATCCTTGGTCTCTTGGTATTCCTTATAAATACTACTAACAGGTATAGACACACTGTTTGGGTTAGACTCCACAATAACATACTTTCCCTGGACCCTTGCTATAGGAAATGTTTTATTTAAATCAAAAATTATCTTCCTTGAAAAATCAGCAATAGTAAGCATTACCTACCTCCTTAATAACTCTATTAAAACACAAAAAGCATACTCTCTTAACTTATTCCAGCATCTACTGGCTGTAAGAGAATATGCTCTCAATCTGTATACTTATATTTTACGTTATACTATAGGCAAACGCAATCTTTTTGTTTTAAATTTAATGCTGTGAATATAAACTTACTCTGTAGGTTCAATTATTTCTAATCTAAAGTTCCATCCTTCGCAGGACATCAATATCCTACCGAATTCTTCTAGGCTGTATTCCTGACCGTCTATGATAAATTTGGGTGTTCTGTCATCATATCTATCATCCCATTCAATACGCCCTTCTACTACATTTTCCTTAATAGAGATAAGTTCTTGTCCTTGAACTACTTCTTTCCTTATAAATTTTTTTGATAGTCCTTTCTTTATCTTTTTATAAAGTCTTTCCAGGGCATCATTTGAATCTTCTTCAAAATCCTGATGTACTTCAAAAGAATAGCCTATTTTATTTTCGCCTATAAACTCTAC
>ENA-OWOZ01001331-OWOZ01001331.1-bioreactor-metagenome-genome-assembly--contig:-NODE-1331-length-23409-cov-5.999829_pt1 | contig 23409 bp, 19 predicted proteins | sample MGYA00238140_ERZ651804 | MGnify/ENA primary metagenome ERZ651804 (study PRJEB26910, sample SAMN07631232) | bioreactor metagenome | isolation source: Switchgrass digestor | place: USA: Dartmouth... | reverse complement strand
TTTGTTTTTGACACTTCTATCATAACATATGGGGCTATTCTTTTTTGTATTTTTTCCTACAATTATTTTACACTAACTACCATTTACAGAAAAAGGAAAGGAGATTTGACATGATTAAAACAAAGGATTTAGTTAAAGCAGGGCTTTTATTGGCAATAGGAATTATACTTCCTACCGTATTTCATATGACAGGAATAAATGGAGCAGTATTTCTTCCAATGCACATACCTGTTATAATTTCTGGATTCATCCTTGGTCCGATGCTAGGGTCTATAATTGGCTTTATTACTCCTTTTATAAACCATAGCTTAACAGGTATGCCTCCAACACCAGTATTATGGATCATGATGGTTGAATTGACAGTATATGGATTGCTGTCTGGTCTATTATATAGGAAGGTGAAAGTAAACCTTATGCTATCATTGATTATCAGCATGATTGGTGGCAGAATAAGTGCTGCCCTTACTTTGTTAATACTGGCGAATGGATTTGGCATTACAATGCCACCTATAAAGGCTTACATATATGGGATGACACTGACAGCTATTCCTGGTATTATAATTCAAATTGTATTAATTCCCATATTGATGAAAGCTTATTGGACGATTGACAATTGATAATGGTCAAAAGAAAGCATAATTGCCAATCGTCAATTGTTACCTATTTGAGCTGTGAAACTGCTTTTCTCAGCTCTATTTGCTTTTTGAAAAGCTGCCTGTATATGCTATCCCTCTTATTTTCTGGAATATTTGTGTAGTTGAGATTAAAATATCTATAAGGGCCAAAGTTATAGCTATTTACAATGGTTCCTGTTATATCAGTACTAAAATCATCAAAAATAATCCTAACCTTTATGGGCTTATTTAACATCTTTTTCATTATTATATCAACAAAATCATAGCTGTTATCCACAAAAAAGGACAGGAAATCTCCGCCAACCTTGGTTATCTCTATGGGAAGTGGACTATTGTCCTCTGGCTCATATAACACGCCATCCAGGTTCCACAGCAAGCTAAATATATTTGCTGATGGAATTAGCTTAATGGACGAAATATAAAACTGATTATTCACGAAATCCTCTACTTTCGCATAATAATAGTTTATATTTTTCAGGTCCTTGATGGCTATTTCAGCGCTTGTAATATCTGCCATGCTTATTTCCTGCACTTCAGATTTTTTTGATGGTTTGAATATATAGTAGCCATTCAAATGAATCAGTGTACCTTCTATAATAGTCAAATTGTCTTTCTGGTTTATTATAAGGGTGCTTAATTCCATATTCTGTATCAGGTTTTCATCTAACTGATTCTGAGCTTTTATGAGCCTTTCTGCCATTATATCCACCAGGTAAGGATGAAATTGCTTTCCCCTGTTTTTATACAGCTCCTTAATAACATCCTTTAAAGCCATTGCCCTCTTGTACGGTCTTTCAGACAGCATTGTATCCACAGCATCAGCTATGCCGATTATATAGCTGTCAAAGGGAACTTCTTCTTCTTTAAGTCCTAAAGGATACCCTTTGCCGTCATACCTTTCATGATGGTATTTAATAATTCTTGGAATATCCTTTAATAAGGGGATATCATGTAATATGACCTGTGAGATCCTGTGACCTATTATAGAATGTTCCTTTACCACAGCATATTCCTCTTCAGTAAGCTTTCCAGGCTTGTTTAATATCTGTGTATCAATGAGGCATTTCCCAATGTCATGCAATAATCCTGCATAGGTTAATCTGGTCAGCTTTTCCCGGTCATAGCCTAATATCATCCCAATTTCCCTGCACCAATTGGCTACATTAAAGCTGTGATTAGGAAGGTATTTTTCCTTGTTCTCCAGTATCTCTACAAATATGGAAATAATATTTATGGCTTTTTCTATATCCCTAAGATTGTCCAATACTATTGTATACAGCTTTGAAATATCTGAAATCAAATCAATAAGCTCTTTTTGAAATATGTCCCTGGGAAAATCCTTATGGTTACTGGTACCCAGGTATATGCTGCCTATAAGCCTTAAAGAATTACCATGCAAATCAGCGGCTTCAAATATTGGTATATATACCTCTGACTTCATCCCTTCTATTAATATGGGGTACATGCTATTCTCATGGACTTCAACTATATCCTTTATGCTTATAAGATTCTTAATTGCCCTATGTATTTCCTTGTTAATGAAAATTACCTCCGGAATCCCTAAATCCGATAATTTGCTGTACCGAACGTATTTGTTCTTTACTATGGCTATATTTCTTGAGTCGTTAAATAATAATGACAAACAGATATCATAATCCAAGGTGTCTGCTATTCTGCTCTGCAAATCTATTAGCTTGTCCCTTACGGTATTAGCCTGGCTCTTAATCCAGGTGCTGGAGTTTAAGTCTATTTTTATTACCAACTTGTGCACCTCCAAAATATGTACTTTATCTTTTGCTTTAACAGAAGCATACAGATGAAATATGTCACACAATATCGATTATTGTCATTCAACAATTATGATTATATTCTATTGTAATTTCAATTTTCAGTCAACAATTTAAGCAAATACCTCTATATATTCCCTTAAGCTTTAACAAAAAAGCGAATACTTGAACTCAAGTATTCGCCAATTACCTATACCAGTTTTCTTTTTACCATTTCTGTAACTACAAAGCTTGCAACATCCTCTGCAAAAGTTCCTGCGCCGAATCCCGCATCATATCCCAGTTCCTTTGCCAGCTCATGGGAAATCCTTGGTCCGCCGCATACTAGTATAACCTTATCTCTTATGCCTTCTGCTTCCAGCAATTCTACAAGCTGCGTAAGGTTTGGAATGTGCACATCCTTTTGAGTTACAACCTGTGAAACAAGTATTGCATCTGCATTTAGTTCTATAGCCTTTGCCACCAATTCTTCATTGGGAACCTGGCTTCCCAGGTTATATGCATCTATGCCTTCATATCTCTCCAGCCCGTAGTGGCCGGCATATCCTTTCATGTTCATTATAGCATCTATTCCAACTGTATGAGCATCTGTACCGGTACATGCACCTACTATAACAACATTTCTCTTGATGTTTTCCCTTATATACTCTTCTACCTGTTCCTTATCCATTACTTCAACATCTACCTTAGGTACTTCTATCTTAGTATAGTCTACAGTTTGAGTTGCCTTTGCGTATACTATAAAATAGCTAAAACCTACCAAATCCTTTGAATAGACTACTGAAGGCTCTTCAAGTCCCATCTTCCTGACTAACTGTCTGGCTGCCTCTATAGCTTCATCTCCGTAGGGCACAGGCAATGTGAAGCTTAGCTGCACCATTCCATCGTTTAGTGTATCTCCATAAGGTTTAACCTTTGTTAAGTCCACCTTCATTACCTTTCACCTCCAAGCATCAGCTCAATAAATGGATTGAAATAACCTGGATCCTTTTTAGCTACTCCATCTAGTCCTTTGCCGCCAGTTCTTGACCTTTTTACTCCTCCAAATTTACCCTGTTCTATTGTAGCAAACAGACCTTCTCTTTCAATTTGTCTCAATAGCTCTTCTGCCTTCTTTAGAACTTCCTGAGCCCTGGTTTGAATAATGCCGCCTTCTTTGAACATAATCTCATCTCCAAGATTTCTTGCATTGTTGAATATATACTTGGCATTTTCAAGGGACAGGTATCTATCATGCAGGTGAGGAGTGTGAATTGCCTCTGTCAGCATTCCTAACAGCTGAATTCCTTGGTTAGTCATTATGGAAACCAGGTTAAACATTGCATCCTGCAGATGACCTTTGAATATGTTTCCAGTCATATATTTTGTTGGAGGCATGTATTTTAATGGTGCTTTAGGGAATATCTCTCTTGCCATTTGAGCCTGAGCCAGTTCCAACAGGAATCCATTTTCAATATCGGGGTTCATTTCAAAGGCATGGCCTAATCCCATTTGCTCCTCTGGAATACCTGCTTTAAGTGCAAACTGCTCGTTTATGAATTGGGATGCCAGTACTGTATGGGCTTCCTCTACTGCATCTGCTGTTGTAAGGTAATTGTCTTCTCCGGTGTTTATGATTATTCCTGCAAATCCGTTTATAACCCTTGAGAAGAATTGGTCTACTAATGTTCTCTGCATGTTGATGTCCCTGAATAGTATTCCATACAGTGCATCATTCAGCATTACGTCCAGCCTTTCCATAGCGCCCATAGCTGCAATTTCAGGCATGCACAATCCTGAGCAGTAGTTGCAAAGCCTTATATATCTTCCTACTTCCTGTCCAACTTCATCCAGAGCCTTTCTCATGATTCTGAAGTTTTCCTGAGTTGCATAGGTTCCTCCAAATCCTTCAGTAGTTGGACCATAGGGTACATAGTCTAATAAGCTCTGTCCTGTAGTTCTAATTACCGCTATTATGTCTGCACCTTGTCGGACAGCTGATTTAGCCTGCTCTACGTCTTCATATATATTGCCTGTAGCAACTATTACATACAGGTAAGGCTTCCTTCCTTCTCCAAGAACGGATATAAGCTCTTCTCTCTTTTTCCTGTTGTTGGCAATCTTTTCTACTGCCACCTTTGCCATGTCAGTTACTGTTTCTTTAATCTTTTCTTCACTGGCTGTTGGAAGGCGAAGTATATCCAGTTCCTTTCTTGATACTTTCTCAGCAATTTCCTGTGGAGTATCTCCAGTCTGAACAACTGCATTTCCCAACCAGTAGGCTAATCCTCTTCCTAATCCATTTCCTTCCTTTATGCTGTCTACTAATACGTTTGGCAGTGGCTTTCCAATGTCATCAACACCATCTACTCCTAATAGCCTAGCTATTGTTCTCTCTGTAGCAGTTGTGGTATGAAGGTCTATGAATTTTTGAACCTCATCAACTATTTTCCTAGCTGAATTTCTTGAACTATCAATTAGCGTTTGATCCAAATTTAATTTACTCAAATGCTTCACATCCTTTCTTTCTTCATTTGAAATAAGACAAGAGAACCGTCCCTCTGTCTTATTCTTGTTCCAGATTTTTTTCTGCCAGTTTTATTATTTCAGGATTTAATCCCATTATTCGGGCTATATTTATGGCATCCTTAGGAACCTGGGCAACTTTTTCCACTTCCATAAGCTCATAATTCATAAGGGAATTGATAACTTCCAGCCTGTCAGAAGTTAATCCATATAGCCTTGATTCCAGCTCCTTGAAGTTAATATTGGATAGGCCTACTACCTGAAGATGAAGTATGCCTTCCATATCTCCTATATTATCATAATGGGTTGTCATTATGGTTATGGATGGCTTCTCCTTTAAGTACTGTACTATTGCCTTTGATATGGCATAGCCTTCCCGCGGGTTGGTACCTCTTGCCAGCTCATCCACCAGTATCAGCCCTTTTTTATCCGCAATTTCTATGGCCTCTTCAATAAGCTTTATCTCACTTCCAAAGGTACTCAATCCCCGGTCTATGGATTGAAGGTCCCCTATGGAGGATTTAATAAATCCGTTAAGTCCCAGAGTCATTTCCTCAGCTGGTACAAATAATCCATGCTGAGCCATACATGCCAACAGCCCTATTAGCTTCAGGCTGACTGTCTTTCCTCCCATGTTAGCTCCTGTAATAACAGTAACACCTTCCTTTAAGGAAACTGATATAGGAGTAAACCTCAGCCCCTTCTTATTTAGCATCTCTTCTATTTTAGGATGCCTTCCCTTTTTTATGCTGATTATATGGTCTGATACTATATTTGGCTTTACTGCCTTAATTTCCACAGCAAGCATGGCCTTAGCCATAAGAAAATCCAGCTTTCCTATATTGGCAATATTTCTCCATATTTTTTTAGCTGAGCTGTTTACCTTATCGGTAAGTGATTTCCTTATCCTCTCTTCCTCTTTTTCCTCTTTGTCCTTAAGAACCAGAAGCTTGTTTTCCAGCAGCAGAACATCCTCAGTTTTCCTGATGGAGTATTTTATATAAAGGTAGTTTTCAGATATATAGGAAAGATATGGATGGTTCTTTAGCTTATCAACAAGGTTGATATTTTCCTTTGGTACTGTAACAGTTCCATCAGGGTTAATTCTAATGTTTATATCCTCTTCCACCTTTTCCTTGGCAGCTTTCCTGGCTTTTTTTATATCTCCTTCAATATTTCTTATCTCTTGCCTTATATTCCTTAGCTCATCCGAATAGCTATCATATATATAAAAAGTGCATATGCCTGTATTATCTGGATCCAAGCTTTTTTCCAGCTCTCTTACGGCTTTAATATCGTAATCCTCTATTTTTCTCTCAGCAAGTATTGCTTCCAGGTCCCTGACTGAAAAAAGAAAGCTTTTTATTTCAAAAAGCTCCACTTCAGATAGAATCATTCCCTTCATTGCCCTTTGTATTGTGTTTCTTATATCCTTTATGCTGCAAAATACAGTGTGAATGCTATTTATAAAACCATCGTCGAGAAAGGGCAAAAGCCTGTCAATTCTATCCAGCTCCTCCCTTAAGGATTCCTCTTCTCCTGGCAGAAAGGCTTTCATCTTCTTCTTGTACATAAGTCCATAGGGGGTCTTTATATCTATCTTATCCAATATATATTGAAAATCCAGGGAGCTCATTGTTTCATTGTTCATGAATTCCAATTCATACACCCCCCAGCATCAAATCTACAACTGGTATATCCTTGACATAATGCCTTGTTCTTCTTAAAAATTCCTCCGGGTCAAAGTAGTAGCCTTGAGGTGCATAGGGATTTAAGGTTACCGCTACCAGGTTTATTGGATAGAGTACCTTTACATTGATTCCATATCGCTGATACATTATCCAATCCTTTGGAGATACGAATATTCTGGTGCCGTCAGATATTACAATATCTACATTTTTGTACTTGTCAGTTGTAAGGATTATGTCCTCCAGGGTTTTGCCAATAAGGGACCCTGTAATAACTACATACCTGGAATCGTCCCTTAGGTTTTCTCCAATAATCCTGCCACCGCTTAAGGCTGTTTTAATATCCAGAGTCTTGACATTTAAATCCTTATCTATTATTGCTATTTCTCCTCTATCCATTAGCCCTTCTATGATTTCCCTCGCCTTGGAATCCTCTATGGAAGGCAGTTTAAACAGATTTACCAGATGGACTGTTTCTTCAATTACTCTGTTCATATCTCTGCTTAAAACAGCTCCTGTAGCCAATATAGTTGCTTCAGAAATAGATGGAGCTGCAGAAAACTTTCTGTCTATCGCTCCATCTATGATTACCATATCCGCTCCAAGGCTAAAAAGGATATTTGTAATATCCTTTATTTCCTTGGCAGTTTGAGGTCCTGATATCTGTAAATATCCGCTTACCTTTACCTTTCCGATCAGAATATTTCCTAAGGGGGTTCTGTAGTCTGTTACTTTCATGATTTCCACAGTAGCATCGCTTATGGACAATAAGGTTGAAGTGGTTACCACTATTGTTCCTTCTTCGACAAATATCTTAGGCTTTTCCGTTTCTGTCAGCACATCCACCGATTCCCCATCTCTTCCTGTTGACAGAATTCCAATTGTAATCCCTAGACTTAGGGTTTCACCTATAATATGGTTTAATGCTACTGTTTTGCCGCTGTTTTTGGCCATTCCTACTATGGATATTGTTTTGTATTTTCCATGAATGCTGCTAATTAGCACTCAATCCCCCCCTTTAGATTAATTAAAATATATATCAACTTTATTCAGCTTTGAATTTACGCTGTTTTCTTGCCAGGTCCTTTGGCTCCATTGCTCTTACTTCTGGTCCTTCTAACAGCTCTGCAACGCCTGTAGTTAATTTTGCCCTTTCTCCTCTGCATGTTGGGCAGTTGCATGGTTCTTCAATATACTGAGGTTCTGTATAGGTTGTTATAACTCCTTCATAGTTTCTTAGAACTATCTTAGTTGGTGACTGGCTTATTACGTATTGAGGCATAACTGGAGTCTTTCCTCCTCCTCCAGGAGCATCTACTACAAATGTAGGTACTGCATATCCTGAAGTATGTCCTCTTAATGCTTCAATTATTTCTATACCTTTTGAAACCTTGGTTCTAAAGTGTTCAATTCCCATTGAAAGGTCGCACTGATAAATGTAGTATGGTCTGACTCTCATCTTTACCAGTTTATGAACTAATTCCTTCATGATATGAGGGCAATCGTTTACTCCTCTTAGCAATACTGATTGGTTTCCAAGTGGTATACCAGCATCAGCAAGCTTTCTGCAAGCTTCCATTGCTTCTGGTGTTACTTCCTTTGGATGGTTAAAGTGAGTGTTTAACCATATTGGATGATATTTCTTAAGCATGTTTACCAGGTTGTCTGTAATTCTCATTGGCATTACTACTGGAGTACGTGATCCAAGCCTTATTATTTCTACATGAGGAATCTTTCTCAATTCGCTGATGATGTACTCCAATCTTTCATCAGATACAAGCAGTGCGTCTCCACCTGATAGCAATACGTCTCTAACCTGTGGTGTATTTCTAATGTACTCAATGCATTTGTCTATTCTGTCCTTTGGTGCTCCTGAATCCTGTTGCCCTGCAAATCTTCTTCTGGTACAATGTCTGCAGTACATTGAGCATTGGTCTGTTATTAAGAACAATACCCTGTCAGGATATCTGTGAGTAAGTCCTGGCACTGGAGAATCCTCGTCTTCTGCCAATGGGTCCAACAGGTCTGCTGAACTCTTATGAGTTTCCATTATTGTTGGTACTGCCTGCATTCTGATTGGGTCCTTAGGATCATCTGGATCCATCAATGATGCATAATATGGCGTAATACCCATTCTGAATTTTCCTAATACTTCTTGTATATCCTTCTTTTCCTGTTCTGTTAGGTTTATTATTTTCCCAAGAGTGTCTACATCGGTGATTCTATTTCTAACTTGCCATTGCCAATCATTCCATTGTTCTTCTGTTACATCTTTCCACAGTTCTATGTCTTTAAAATGCCTCATTGTTTGAACACTCCTTTCATTTTTTAATTGACAATTATCCGGGCAGGAGCTTATGGCCTATTAATATGCCCATATACCCGCCCTGCAAATTGCCAACTGTTTATATTTAAATATATATTCCGGAAATTTTATGCGTACAGCTCTTCGAATACCTTTCTTAGAGGTTCGCATTCTCTCATTATTTGCAGTGATATTTCTGCATGTCCCTTTGTATATCCATTTCCTATTAGCATTGTTACGTCCTTGCCTACTCCTTCTGCTCCTAATGCTGCCTTTGTAAAGCTTGTTGCCATGCTGAAGAAGTAAACCAGGCCACCGTCTTTAGTACATAATATGCTTGACATTTCTGTATTTGGAATGTTTACAGTATTTATTACTATATCTGCCATTTGTCCATTGGTTGCTTCGCTAACCTTTTCCATTAGTCCTACAGCATCAGTAGCATTAGCCTTTATGTATACATCTGCCAGGCCTAATGACTTAACCCTGTTAATAGTTTCTTCTCTTGAACCTACGCAAATAACCTTTCCTGTAACTCCTGCTCTTTTCTTTGCTTCATATAGGCATAACATTCCTGATTTGCCTGTTCCACCTATAACTACTACTGTATCTCCTGGCTTAACCAATTTTGCTGTTTGAGCTGGAGCTCCTGCTACGTCAAGTACTGATAGAGCTAAAGTTTCTGGCAGGTCTTCTGGAAGCTTTGCATATATTCCTGATTCAAACAGTATTGCTTTTCCTTTAATATCTACCTGGTCTATTTCTGGTCTTACTTCCAGTATTTCCTCGATTACCAGTGGTGTTAATGATAAGGAAACCAGTGTTGCAATCTTGTCTCCTACCTTCAGGTCTGTTTTGCCTTCTAATGCTGGTCCAATTTTTTCAACAGTACCTATTAGCATTCCACCTGAACCCGTTACAGGATTTTGATGCTTTCCTCTTTCTGCAACAATACCCATCATGATCTTCTTGATTTCTTCAATATCTCCTTTTGCTTGCTCTTTTATCTGAGTAAAGCTTGCTGAGTCAACGTTTAATGTCTGTACATTAATTAAAATCTCATTGTCATATATCTCCATAGTATTGTCAATTTTTAGAGCTGGTTGAGGTAGTACTCCCTTTGGCTCAATTACTCTATGTGTTCCATATGGATTTCCTTTTTTCATATTCATATTCCTCCTTTACAAAATATCTCACCGTTTATAATTAATGCAATTACCGTGCCAAGTTTTTTTAAAGAACAAATAGCCATATTTTAAAGCTTTTTGTTAAATAAGTGTCAATTATAAAGCTATTTGCTGCCCAATTTTAGGCATCCCTTTTCAGTCCATATTTTGATATCTTATACTGCAGTGTCTGTCGTGGTATATTCAGCATTTCCGCCGTATGGCTGATGTTGTAGTCAGTCTTTTCCAGAGCATCCAGTATCAATTCCTTCTCAACAGTTTCCAAAGCTGACTTTAGAGACTTATCAGGATTTTTGATTTCAGTTTTCCTTAACCTTAATGGCAAATGTTCCACTTCAATAATCTCTGTATCATAAATGCTCATAATTCCTTCAATGAGGTTTTCCAGTTCTCTTACATTCCCCTCCCAATGATAGGATTTAAATATCTCCATAACCTCATTGGATACTCCCTTAACTGATTTTTTCAGCTTTTCGTTGAATTTCCTTATAAAGTGACTGGTGAGTATAGGAATATCATCCTTTCTGTCCTTTAAAGGCGGAATAGAGAAGCTTATGACGTTGATTCTGTAATACAGGTCCTTTCTTATCATTTTCAGCCTTACAGCTTCCTCTGGAGGTATATTGGTGGCAGCTATTATTCTAACATCTACTTCCACATCCTTAGTTCCTCCTATAGGCCGAATGGTATTATCCTGAAGCACTCTCAAAAGCTTTGACTGCAATTCCAGAGGCATGGAGTTTATCTCGTCCAAAAACAAGGTTCCTCCATTTGCCAGCTCAAATAATCCCTTTCTGTCCTCAGCTCCAGTAAAGCTTCCTTTCATGGTTCCAAACAGTATTCCTTCAAGAAGGTTTGCAGGCAATGCTGCACAGTTCTGGGCTATAAATGGCTTTGACCTTCTTTTGCTTGCATTGTGTATGGCATGTACAAATAATTCCTTGCCTGTCCCTGTTTCTCCATATATAAGTACCGGTGCAGAGGTTTCTGCTGCCTTAAGGGCTATATTCTTCAGCTCAAGCATGGTTCTGTTTTCTCCTATTATGTCAAGAAAGCTGTATTTTGCAGTGCTTTCCTTTTTGTTCTTCTTTTCTTTGGTATTGTTATATAGCTTATTCTGAAGGTCTACTATCTTTTCAGACATCTCCCTTACCTGGGTTATGTCCTTGGAAAGCTCCACAGCCCCAACTATCCTGCCATTTGCATCCCTTATAGGCAGTGTGGTATTGACTGTTGTTATCTTCTCACCTTTGTAGTTTATAAAGGTCTGCTCATTTTTATAAATAGGCTCTCCTGTCCTTATTACAGTGAGAAGGGTAGAAGTTTCATATGTTAGGGAAGGATATACCTCCAGCAAATGCCTTCCTATTGCCTTTTGAATATCTACAGCATCAATTCTCTGGGCAAATTTATTGTAATACACAATTCTTCCATTTTTATCTACTATGTGTATGCCTTCATCTATGTGGTCCAATAACTCCAGCAGGTTTTTCCTATTGAATAGTTCATCCAAATTAAACCCTCCTCCTGTGCTTAATTTTCGGCATTAACAGCCAAATTATAGGCACTTTTTTAGTGCCTACATCTTTTCTATATCAACTTTTTCAATGGACACTATTTCTGTCCTCAGTATATTTCCACCAATTCTTTTAAACTTTTCCGGATCGTCGCTTACATAGAATCTCTGTACCCCGCCATCCAGCTTTGATGAAAGAAGGTTATTTTCCTTTAATAGCGCCTTTACCGCCTTGGCTGTTTCATAGGCTGGATTGACTAATGTTACCTTTCCTTCCAGTACCTTATCTATAGTATACCTTAACACAGGGTAATGTGTACAGCCTAAAACCAGAGAATCTATATTATGCTCCTTTAGCTCCAACAGGTATTTTTTTGCAGTCATATAGGCTACATCAGAGTTTTCCCACCCTTCCTCTACTATGGGGACAAATAGAGGGCAGGCAACTCCTATTATTTCAGCAGAGGGAAGCATTTTTCTTATTTTCCTCTGATAGGACTGGCTGTTTATTGTTCCTTCAGTACCTATTACTCCAATCTTGGAGTTTCTGGTCATGGATACTGCTGCCTTGGCTCCAGGTTCAATTACTCCAATAATTGGTATGTCAAATTCCTTCTGTGCCTCCTCCATAGCCAAAGCCGATGCAGTATTGCATGCAATTACTATGGCTTTAATGTCCTTTGTCATTAAAAATCTAAAGGACTGAAGCACATATTTTATGACAGTTTCCTTTGACCTGGTACCATAAGGAATTCTTGCTGTATCTCCAAAATATACTATATCTTCTCCAGGTAGCTGTTCTGTAATCTCTTTTAGTACTGTTAGTCCTCCAATGCCAGAGTCGAACACTCCTATTGGTCTGTCATCCATAAAAAATTCCCCCTTATATTATATTTTATAAGTATAAGGGGGAATTTACAATAAATTTTTAGAATGTCAATGTTCCATTTTCATCTATTACAAGCTGAAGTACATCTTCTTCCCTTCCATTTTCAGCATTGACATATATTATGAATTCATTGTTCATATGCGTCCCCTTGAATTCATAGCACAGTACTTCCTTTTTCCCTTTGGGGATTATTGCAAGCCTTTCTGAATTCACCTCAAAGTCATCCCTAAGCTTTGCTCTTGCTTCCTGTAAGCTTAGCTTTGGCTTAGGTATATCCCTTTCATGATGACTTGTATAGTAAGGCGTAGCATCAAATCCTATTATTTCACCATTATCCAGTGCTACCTTTACTTTTACCAAATCCGGATATATGGTTACATTCTCCTCTGTAAGTGCAAAATTAAATAGAATTCCGCCATTGTATTTCTGATGATAGTTTACCTCCATATTATCAAATCCCTTTTCTTCTAGGAACCTTCTGGCTTTTTCCTGTGCCTGGTCTATGGACAGCTTCTCATTATTAATAGCCCTGGGATTTCTCATCCATACAATGTGGCCGCCCTGCCTTGATACTGCAATATAGGTTGCCCTATCCTCTGAAGCATTATCCAGCTGTACGCTGAATGTATATGAAGGAATCCTTACATTTTCAATATTTTCTCCTTCTTCAAATGCTGTAATCCTTTTAACCCTGTTTCCTCCAAAGAATTCCCTTACCTTCCTCTCTGCTTCTTCTCGTGATACTTTCTCGCCAGTCAGGCCCACTGCCTTTCTGTTTATCATTTCATCAGCAAAAGGCCCATCATATATCAGCCTTGGAACATCAGCCATATTCTTATCTATGTTAACTAAAGTTGTCTGAAATACATTTTCATTGCCCTCTTCTATCCTGGCAGTTTGCCTGTTGCTCATTGAACCTATTGTGAAATTCTTATCTGCTAGATCAGATTGAAGCTTTGCCAATTCCTCATTGAACTTAGCTGAATTATCCCTTAAGCTTGCCAGCTGCCCTCTTTGCTCCTTTGTCAGCGGTACCCCTTCCAGGTGAGTCTGAATCAGATAATAGCTGTAGTCTGCTGCCTGATTTAGAAATTTCTGCGTATTTGCAATATCTGACTGGGGTATAGGCATTTGGGCCAGCTTATCCTGGGCAAAATAGGCCTCATTCATTATTTCCGACAAAAGCAGAATATTCCTTTCAGAGGAATTAGCCGCCATTGCTTTGGATATATTTGTCTGGACATTTTCCACATGTTTCTTCACGTCAAAGAAAATCCTCTGATAATGGTTCTCCAGAGTTGTCTGCAATTGCTTCCTGGTCTGGTATTCCCTATAGCCCCATGCTATTGACAGTATAAGGGCTAAGGCCAGAATACTTGGTGCTATCCACCATCTTCTTCTTTCCATTATGCCACCTCCTTATACTCCAAACCAGTGTTTGCCAATCTTTAAAGTTACTTTTCTGGTCCATATCCATTTGCTTGTTGCAGTTGCAGGATTCCAATAGTACAGTGCTCCATAGGTTGGATCCCATCCGTTTAAGGCATCTCTTGCTGCATTGATGGCATCCTTGTTTGGAGTCAGGTTAATCTGGCCATCTGCCACAGCTGTAAAAGCCAGTGGCTGATATATCACTCCTGCTATGGTATTGGGAAACTGTGGGCTTCTAACCCTGTTCAATATTACTGCAGCCACTGCCACCTTTCCTACATAAGGCTCCCCTCTGGCTTCCCCATGAATACATCTAGCCAGTAGGTACTCGTCACTTTGCCTGTTTAACCCTTGAGCTGATGCAGGAGCTGCCTCACTTAATGTAATACCTAAGGCTGCTGCAGTTTCAGGACCAACTATGCCATCAACCTTCAGCCCATTTTTCGCTTGAAATCTTCTAACTGCTCTATAGGTTTCAGGTCCATATATACCATCTACTTTTCCAACTAAGTATTTCCATTTTACCAATTGCCATTGAACATTTTTTACGTCCTGCCCTTGGGAACCCCAGTATAAAACCCTTGGGGCAAGAGCTTTATTGTAATCTGCCTCACTTAAATAATCTGAAGGCTCATAGAACATAAGTATGGATAAAAAAGCGGATGTAAACACCAATGTCAAAATTAAGAACTTCTTCCTTTTCTGAGGTAGTTTCAACTATGTTTCCTCCTTTCATATACTTTGGCAGTTTTATTTTTTGTAATAATACGAAATTTATACAAAAATAAAAGCTATGGCTTATATACCTTGCCATAGCTTTTTTACCTAAATTTCCAAAAGGTTTCTCAAGAATTCATATACCACCTGACAGGTTTTAATGAGGCTGTCTATGGATACCCATTCATCTGGAGAATGATAATTCATGCCATAGGGGCCAAATAATATAGCTGGGGCATTGGTTCTGGTCCCCAGGTGGTTAAAATCTCCTATGCTGGAGAAGTATTCTATTTTGCCGTATTCACCTGTTACCTTTTTTATGATTTCCTGCAGAGCATTTACATATTCATTATCCTCATCTACTGTATAAGGCTTGAATCCATCTATTTCCTCATGGGGGGCTTGTCTGAATACTACCTCATATTTAGAGGCTATATTTGCCCTTTTTGCTGCTTCCTCTACTTCCTTAATTAGATATTCCTTAGTTTCTCCTCTTACTACATGCCTGAACACTGTAATGCTTGCCTTATCTGCAATACTGCAGGCTGCGCCGCCTCCTTTAAACTCAATTATTGCAATAGAGCCCTTCCCAAGCTTTGGGTCTTCTATAAGTTCAGCATTATTCAGCTCGCAAATAAGTTTTGCCCCATCTGTTATTGCATCTATTCCCAGCTCCGGATTGGATGCATGGCTTGCCTTTCCGTATAGATTTATAGTATAGTTATACCCGCCTCTGGCTCCTAAGCATATACATGGGAACCCCACATCTGCAAAACCGCTGCTTGGCTCTAAAATAAGGCTCATGTCAATGCCTTCTGTAAAGCCATCCAGTATAAGGGCATCTGTCCCCAGCCCATAAGGACCTTCTTCATCAGATACAAGGGAATATATTATTTCACCTCTAAAGTCTTTAACATTTTTCATAAATAAGTCTAAGGCAACCATTAAGGCTGCACATCCGCCTTTCATATCTAATGCACCTAATCCAAACAGCTTATCACCTTCAACGGTAGCCTTTAATGGATCCCTTGTCCAGCCCTGTGAGATGGTTACTGTATCCAAATGGCCATTCAAAAATATTCTGGGTCCCTTTTTACTGCCCTTTATTCTTCCTATAATATTGGTCCCATTGAAATTAGTGACTTTATTCTCAGAATATCTGTGGTATTGAACCGGTATGTTTCTCTCCTTTAGCCAACTGTAGGCAAAATCCATCACCTTTTCCTCATGGAAATATGGGCTGTATATTTCTATAAGTTCTGACAGCAGTTTTAATAAATCCTCTTTCATGTTTACACCACCTCCATTTTATATATTTGAATTATACCATGAAATAAAAGTGAATAATTTAACAATTTTAGATATTTTCTGTTTTCGTAATATTCTTGATATTTGCTAGTATTAATGATATAATTAAGTGAAATTTCTGAATTCATAGCAATTCAACTCTGCATAATTATAAAAATATCCCCTACTTTTTGCATTAATATTACTAGTACTTCTGCAACAATCGCCTTACTCAGAAGAATATTTAATAACTTCTATAGGAGGTGATATTAAATACCAGGCAGTATTTTTATATTTAAAATCTCAATATATAAATAAGGGGGGAATTTTATGAAAGGTATTATTGACGCTATTATAAGTTTTTCCAACTGGCTTTGGGGAATCCCCATGTTAGTCATTCTGGTAGGCGGAAGTATCTATGTAACCATCAGGCTTGGGTTTGTTCAATTCAGATACTTTCCTTTTGCAATGAAAGAGACTTTTGGAAAAATGTTCAGTAAATCCGGACAAGGAGAAGGAACTGTTACTGCTTTCCAGGCTGCAACTGCTGCACTGGCTTCCTGTATAGGCGCATCAAACATAGTTGGAGTACCAGTTGCCATAGCCTTTGGAGGTCCAGGAGCTATTTTCTGGATGTGGATTGTAGCCTTATTGGGGGCAGGAGCCAAGTTTGCAGAAATAGTGCTTGCTATTAAATACAGGGAGAAGAACGAGGCAGGAGAATATGTAGGAGGTCCTATGTACTATCTTTCCAAGGGAATTAAGGGACCTTTAGGGAAAGCCCTTGGATTGCTGTTCTCATTCTTCTTAATGATTGAAATTACACCATCTGTTGCTGCTCAAACTGTTTCAGTAGTTCAAACTGCCGAAACCATAGGCATCCCTAACTGGGCTACTGGTATAATTCTGGTAATTATAGTAGGTTTAGTAGTATTTGGTGGCATAAAGAGAATTGGAAAGGTCACTGAAAAATTAGTACCTTTCATGGCTTTGCTTTATGTACTTGGAGCCATTGTCATTATAATTATAAATATTACAGAACTGCCACACGCAATTGCACTTATATTTAAACATGCCTTTACTCCAATGGCTGCTACAGGAGGCTTCTTAGGTTCCACTGTAGCATCAGCTATGAGATGGGGTACTGCCAGAGGAGTATATTCAAATGAATCAGGAATGGGTACTGCTCCTATAGCTCATGCTTCAGCAATTACTGACCATCCAGTTCGTCAGGCTTTGTGGGCTCTATTTGAAAACGTAGTGGATACATTGATAGTATGTACTGCAACTGCTATGGTTGTATTAGTTACCGGATTGTATATAACTACTCCTTCTGATAAAGCTGCAAGTATACCTTCCCTGGCATTCCAACAGCTATTAGGCAATACTTTAGGCGGGTCAATCGTAACAATAAGCATTACACTGTTCGTACTTTCTACCATTATTGTTATAATATTCTATGCTGAAAAGCAGGCAGAATATCTGTTTGGAATCAGAGCAGCAAAGATAATGCGTATTATATGCTTATTAGGCATATTCCTGGGAGCCTACGGTGGATTAGAATTCCTATATCAATTCCTGGACATAATGCTGGCTTGCATCATAATACCAAATATGATAGGAGTGGTAATGCTAACTGGAGAGGTTGTGGAGTTGAAGAACGAGTTCTTCAGAAATCCTAATTTTTACCCTAAAGCTAAAGTAAAAGGCTAATACTGCAATCTAAAATAATTTATTTAGAAGCTGCTGCTGATAAAGTAGCAGCTTCTATCTTATATTGTCTAAATCCCATATTAGTAAACCCAATCACAATGCTGGAAACAGGTAAGCTCCATAGTGTTTGCCATTCGTTTGCTGCAAGAGGTATAATAATGATAAACAATAATTTGTGCCATGATAAACTAAGGGGTGAGCTATATGATAAATAGATATGAAGATATACCTAAGCTTTTTAAGAACATAGACTTTTTCCTCATTACAGACAAAAATGGTTACATCACTTACTATGAGGTTATAAACAACCTTGGAAGCAGAATAGTTAAAAACCCTGTTGGAATGCATATACTTGAACTTCACCAGCATTTAACCCCTGAAACCAGCACTATTATGAGAGCATTAAAGCTTAAGGAGCCTATTATCAACGAAAAACAATATTTGAATATATTTAAGGAGAGAACGGTAACTATTTTAGCAACTACACTGCCACTCATATCCGGAGATGATGTAATAGGAACAATAGAAATTGACAGATATTTGGATGAGGATTTAGCCCAGTACGAAGAAGAGGATTTCAACAATAATATAAACCAAAACAACTACTTCTTTACAATAGATGATATTATAACCAATAACCCTACTATGATAGAAGTAAAAAACCAAACCCTTAAAGCAGCCAAAACCAGCTCACCTGTTATGATATATGGTGAAACTGGAACTGGTAAGGAACTCATCGCCCAAGCAATACACAATCACAGCTTCAGAAAGGACAATCCCTTCATAGTGCAAAATTGCGCCTCAATACCCAGTTCCCTTGGAGAAAGCATATTATTTGGAACTACAAAAGGCAGCTTTACGGGAGCTGAAAATAAAGCCGGACTTTTTGAAATTGCCAATGGAGGCACACTGGTTTTAGATGAATTAAATTCCATGGATATAGCTCTACAATCGAAACTGCTAAGGGTTACAGAAAATGGACACTTCAGAAGACTAGGGGGGAAAAATATCATAAATGTAGATGTAAGACTGATATCCACTATAAATGAAGAGCCATACCTATTGATAGAATCAAATAAAATAAGAAAGGATTTATTCTACAGGCTTGGTGTAGTCCTCATATATCTTCCACCCCTAAGAGATAGAAAAGATGATATTCCACTGTTAATTGACAGTTTTATAAATGAGTACAACAAAAAAATGCAAAAAAAGATTAAAGGCATAAGCAAAGAGGTAAAAGAACTGGTTATGGACTATAACTGGCCGGGAAATGTGAGAGAGCTTAAGAATTTCATCGAAGGTGCATTTAACTTTGCTGAAAAGGATATAATAGATAGAGATTCCATACCGTATCATATTATTTCAATTGATAAAAACAACAATTCCAATATAGATATAGAAAGCAAATTTGATCTAAATGAGGCTTTAAAAGAACAGGAAATCAAATATATTAAACTGGCACTGGAAAAAAGCAAAACCATTACAGATGCAGCAAAATTGTTAAAAATATCTAGACAATTATTAAAATACAAATTAGATAGCTATGGCATAGAAACAAATCATAATTAGGCAAAAAATTTTTTGCCTATATTTTATATACCTGTTTATTTATTATTGTTTCATTGTGCTTTATATATAAAATCAAATACTATAGCTCACTGATTTACCTAAATATCAAATTTAATTTGAAAATTAGTAAATTTGGCACATATATTGCAATATCTTTCGTACAACTCATAATTTTTGGAGGTGGTGAGCAAGAGAGCTAATGCATACGTATTACCAACATGTATTATTAGCACCGAAATTTAACAAATACATTTACAACGGGAGGTAGAAACATGCAAGGTATAATTGATGTACTAATTAGCTTTTCCAACTGGCTTTGGGGAATTCCAATGCTGGTTATTCTGGTAGGAGGGAGTATTTTCCTGACTATAAGACTTGGATTTGTTCAATTCAGATATTTTCCATTTGCCATGAAAGAAACCTTTGGAAAAATGTTCAGTAAATCCGGAGATGGAGAAGGAACAGTAACAGCTTTTCAAGCAGCAACTGCTGCATTAGCATCTGCTATTGGTGCTTCTAATATTGTTGGTGTACCAGTGGCTATAGCTTTTGGAGGTCCTGGCGCAGTTTTCTGGATGTGGGTTGTAGCTCTAATAGGAGCAGGCGCTAAGTTTACAGAAATAGTATTAGGTATCAAATATAGGGAATTAAATGAAGTGGGAGAATACGTGGGAGGCCCTATGTACTATTTAAGAAAAGGAATAAAAGGGCCTCTAGGGAAAGTACTAGGATTCTTGTTCTCATTCTTCCTGATGATTGAGATTGCACCATCCATTGCTACCCAAACTGTTTCTGTAGTTCAATCGGCAAGTACTCTCAATATTCCTAATTGGGTAACGGGTATAGTTCTTGTACTCATTGTAGGTATAGTAGTATTTGGAGGAATAAAGAGAATTGGTAAGGTAACAGAAAAGCTTGTTCCATTTATGGCACTGCTTTATATATTAGGTGCATTAATTATTATAGTTGTAAACATTACAGAGTTGCCTGGCGCAATAGTATCCATATTTAAACACGCTTTCACCCCAGCCGCAGCTGTTGGCGGATTTGCAGGAGCATCAATTGCTCAGGCTATGAGGTGGGGAACTGCCAGAGGAGTTTATTCAAATGAATCTGGTATGGGTACTGCTCCTATTGCCCACTCAGCAGCAGTAACTGACCATCCTGTTCGTCAGGCAATGTGGGGATTGTTTGAAAACGTTGTAGATACTTTAATAGTATGTACAGCAACGGCCCTTGTAGTACTGGTTACAGGATTGTATGAAACAGTTCCATCAGACCAGGCTGGTACTATACCATCCCTGGCATTCCAATCAATAATGGGAACTGGATTAGGAGGAGCAATTGTAACAATCAGCATAACCCTTTTCGTTCTTTCAACCATTATTGTAATAGTATACTATGGAGAAAAACAGGCTGAATACCTGTTTGGAACTGGGTTCTCAAAGGTAATGCGTATTGTGTATCTGGCTTCAATATTCCTGGGAGCTTATGGTGGACTTGAGTTTCTATACCAATTCCTGGACTTGTTGCTTGGTATAATTATCATTCCCAATATGTTAGGATTGTTGCTATTAAGCGGAGAAGTTAAGGAATTAAAGGACGAATTCTTTAATAACCCAAAATACTATAACAGATAACAGGGTTGTTAAAGTTTAATATAGATTAACTATATTTAAGGAGGGATAAAATGAACAAGAACTTAGGCAGCAAAATAAGGGATCTGACTATAGAGTTGACGGGGATTAAAAGTGTTGTAGGCACCAGAGAGGAAAACAACGTTGTAGAGAGAATCTATGAAAAGTTTACTAACATGAAATACTTTAAGGAAAACCCAAACATGGTAAGGTTTGTTCATGTTAAAGACGATCCTTTCAACAGAAAAAGCGTTTTGGCAATAGTTAAAGGCAAAAAAGGAAACAGCAAAAAAACTGTAGTACTTATAGGACATACAGATACTGTAGGTATATCCGACTATGGAATTATAGGTGAATATGCTACTAAACCACTGGAATTAAAGGATAAGCTAAAAACCCTTTCCCTTCCTGAAGAAGCTTTGAAGGACTTAGAGTCCGGAAAATACCTGTTTGGCAGGGGCATATTTGACATGAAATGCGGTACTTCCACATTGATTACCATGATGGAGGCTTTTTCAGATGATGTGGAAAACCTGGAAGGAAATCTGGTATTTGCTGCTGTATGTGATGAGGAAGGAAATTCCGGAGGAATGCTTAATGTAGTTCCTGAGCTTGTTAAGCTGATGAAAGAGGAAGGGTTTGAATACCAGGCTCTGATTGATACCGATTACATGGCTCCTAGATATGAAGGGGACAACTCCAGATATATTTATGTAGGCACTGTTGGAAAGATAATGCCCTCATTTTATATAGTAGGGTCTGAAGCTCATGGCGGGGACCCATTTAGAGGTATAGATCCAAACCATATTTCCTCAGCCATCCTGGAGGAAATAGACTTCAACATGAAATACGCTGATGAAGCCGAAGGAGAAGTTACTGTACCTCCAATTTCCTTAAGGCAGCAGGACCTGAAGCCTGAATATTCAGTACAAACTGCAAGAACAAGCTATCTGTATTTCAACTTTGGCACCCACAGCAGCACTCCTGATGAAATACTAAAAAAGGTAAAGGAAGGCGCTAAGCTGGCATTCCAAAAGGTAATAGATGCATTAAATGTAGAATATGAAAAATACTGCAAGGCTAATAACTTCCCCTTTGAAAAACTGCCATGGAAAGCCAGGGTTATGTCCTATGAAGAACTATATAATAAGGTAAAAGAAGAAAAGGGAGAAGAGCTGGATAAAGCTCTCAATGAACTCAGTGAAAAACTCCTTAAGGATGAAAATGTAGATGAAAGAGTATATGCTTTAAAAACGGTAGAAACAGTCCACAGCATGTGGTCAGACAAGGACCCTGTAGTAATAGCATACTTCTCGCCACCATACTACCCACATATTTATGTTAAGGGCGAAACTGAACTGGAGAAAAAGCTGCTTGATGTAGTAAATAAGGTAATAACTAATGCTGAATCAAAATACGATATTAAGATGAAGAAGTTCTATCCATATATCTCTGATTTAAGCTATGGTGCAGCTCCAAGAGAAGCCAACGCCATTCAGTCATTAAAAAACAATATGCCTGGATTTGGAGTAAAATACGACCTTCCACTGGAGGATATGCAGACATTAAATCTTCCAGTAGTAAACATAGGGCCTTTTGGAAAGGATGCTCACAAATATACAGAAAGGCTGGAAGAGGACTATTCATTTAACGTTGCACCAAAGCTGGTCTATGAAACAATTGTAAACCTGTTGAAATAAATGGAAAAAAGCTGCAGAAACCTTTTCTGCAGCTTTTCTAGTTTAATTTGGCTAATTTGTTGGCTATGAAGTTTCTAGTTTTCTCAAAAAGCTCCAATATCTTGGATTTTAATATGATAGGGGGGTTTTTTTCAGCAAGAAGCATATTAACCTCTTCTTCTGATAATACTGCCATTAAATCCTCTTGAGCATGAGGTGTGTTATTTGCCATGTCAACAAAGCATAAAGGAGGAAACATTACACACCACCAGTTCTGGCCTTTGCCCTCGCCTATTTTAACCATTAATGTTTCATATTCTCCAGCAGGAAACACCAGATCACCATATTTCCTGGTGGGGAATTTCTGAATTCCAAAGGTTACATCTACATCGTAATCCTTTCCTTCTTCTTCTAAAACCTCTTTAGCTATGGATTTAATATTATCCAGATTATCCTTCATAATAGACCTGGTTTCATCAATGGACGTACTCTCTTTCAGAAGGTCCCGGGTTTCTTTTAATATCCTGTCCCTTACCTTAAGCTTTAAATCCTGATCCTCTTTGCTGTCGCTGTTTGCCTTTACATGAAACCTTATTATTTCATCCCTTATATCATCCATATATGCTTCCTGTGAAGCCAGATAAAAATTCAGTATGTATATAACGGAAATAATTAATACTAAACTTACAATTATTTTCTTATATTTCATATAAAACCCTCCATTGGATATCCATCCTTTTCTACAGTATTAATTATTTCCTCCTTTTGCTTTTTTATACCAGATTATTTATTTTTAGTTAGTTATAGAGATAATTGCTGGGTCAACTTCTTTTCTTAATAATCAAATTAATGCCTATTCCAATC
>ENA-OWOZ01001330-OWOZ01001330.1-bioreactor-metagenome-genome-assembly--contig:-NODE-1330-length-23410-cov-4.273818_pt1 | contig 23410 bp, 27 predicted proteins | sample MGYA00238140_ERZ651804 | MGnify/ENA primary metagenome ERZ651804 (study PRJEB26910, sample SAMN07631232) | bioreactor metagenome | isolation source: Switchgrass digestor | place: USA: Dartmouth... | reverse complement strand
ATAGTCTACACCAAAAGGGGATATTTGTGAAGGGAGAATTGAAATGGGAGGTGAAATCTGAGCATTTAGTTCAGTCCCCTTCGCAAATATACTTTAAGAGTGGTTATATATGATTAATGTAATTTTCAGTATTATTTTAAAATTCATAATATCATTTAAAAACCTAAGCTCATAAACTATAATAAGCTCTTTCGTATATTTGTTAATATTTGCATTGCAACTATTATATTAAAAACGTAAGGAGTGTTAATTGTGGTATGTATAAGAAAGAAAATAGTATGTAGTTTCTTAATATTGTTATCTATAATATGTGTAGCAGTACAATCTGCTTTTGCAACAGTTGGCGGCCCGACAATACATTGTTTTGCTGTTAACCATCCATATTTATCATTTACTTCTCCAAGTGGCACTTATCAAGAGAACCTCGAAGCTCTCAATACAACAAGTTGGGTGAGTTCAATAAATAGTGATCTTAATAATTATGGTTACTATAGCCCAAGTTATTATTTAAATAACACCGCATCAACTGTGCGTTCAAGTATGGCCTCTGATGCTATATTCTTTATATATTCACATAGTGCACCAGGACTGGTAAACTGTCCATATAAGGATGCATCAGGTAATTGGCAAATTTCTCGTCTAACAGCAACAAATAATCATAATTATAGTACAGTATATCCTCTTAGTGGTAATGTAAATCTTAGTAAAACACGTCTTGCATTTTTTTGTGGATGTGAGTCAGCATGTACAGACGGTTGGGACTTTGGAAATTTATGTGATACTGCGGTCAGTTTAGGAGCAGATGCGGCTTTAGGTTTTACTACTAAAGTATATGACCCTATGGCAGGCTTCTTTGCATATAGGGTTTTGGCATATTATGGAATGGGAGGAAGTATCCTTAGCAGCTGTATAAGTTCATCTGTTTACGATACATACAACCAATATAAAGATATTTATCCTGATAAGCCAGATGGAGGAGTTAGCAATTACAAGCTTGTAGGAGACGGTTCAATACGCCTTTATCCGGCAGCTTATGGAAATTAACTATTCAAAGAAAGGAGATTAGAAATATGAAAATTAAAAGTATAAAGAAAAAAGTCATTATCCTCATTGCATGCGTTTTAGTTATATCTGCCAGTATCTCCAGTGCGCAAATCACCGATAAAAACCAGAGCATTGAAAATGCGAAAAACGCAATACAGAAGATAACCGGCAACAACTTCGGCGAACTAAAGTATGAAAAGGATGATACATTAAATAACAGAAAACTATATATAATATCGGATGATAAATATACCTACAAATACTCAGTTGACGACAATATAATAGCTACTATTGTGTCAAAGGACTGCGGCAGATTAATTAATACAGATGGAACCATGAGCAAAAACGAAATACTAAAAATCGCGGAGGGCCTTGTTGACAAATACGCTAATCATTCACCCGGTTGTAAATATGTGTTAACTTATTATACTCATCATGATACAGATAATAACAAATGCCACAATTTGGCATACACTGAAGAAACAAAAGATGGCGTGGAAACCGGATGGGGCATATTTATGGGAATAAGCAATACTGGTGAAATTATAGGATTAGCTACCCATGCCGGAAATGCCGATATAGCATTAAATACTAAAGCCAGCCTGAGTAAAAGTGAAGCAGAAGATATCGCGGAAAAGTATATCAGGGAATTACTCAAAAACGCAGGTATAAGCAGTATGCCAAATCCAGTTTCAAAGCTAACTGTAGGCGGCGATAATCTTAACTGGAGAGTTGCATACGAAGGTATTAAAGGCCAGGGAGCAGAATATGGCTATGTGCTCTTTATTGATGCAAATACAGGCGATATATTAGAAAAATATAATTATTGTGGTGCCAAATAAATAAGCTAAATAACTTATATCGATATTGATAATTTTACACATATCTCCAAGTTAATGCAAATATGTATTAACTTGGAGATATGTTCATCAATTCATTTACCTTACTGATTTAACTCTGCATGAGCCTCATCAACAACCTGCACTGAACTAACTTCAGGTAATTCATTCTTCTCGCTTACATTCTTTGTAATATACAAAAGATATTCTATATTCCCTTCAGGGCCTTTGACAGGCGAAAAAGTCAGTCCCTTTATATAAAAGCCTATAGATTTTGCAAAATCCACATTGAAAACAGCTTCAACGAAAGCTTTTTCACTTCCTGTTCTTATCATGTCACGGGAAACTCTTTCACCAAGAATTGCGCTAAGAGAACCGATAATAACAGACTTTCCGGCACCTGTCTCCCCGGTAAGTATATTCATACCCTCATTAAGCTCCAATTCTACTTTGTCAATTAACGCAACATTATGAATAACCAAATGTCTAAGCATTGTACAACCTCATTTCATACATTAACTCTGCTTCTTCCCCTTCGCTGCCATTTTACTAAATTTCTCTACAAGTTCCTCTGCCATTTTTTCAGCTCTGCAAACAATCATAATTGTATCGTCACCTGCAATAGTACCTACAATCTCAGGCCATTTTAATGAATCCACAGCGGAAGCCGATGCCTGAGCCATTCCCGGGAGCGTTTTAACAACAACTATATTATTGGCATAGTCGCTGGATACATATGACTCCGTAAATACGGTTATCAACTTATTTGATATCCGGTTTTCACTCTGTGAAAAGGGTGCATACCTATAACGGCCGTTATCAGCCATTACCTTAATCAGACGCAATTCCTTTATATCTCTTGAAACTGTGGCCTGAGTTACATCCATACCTATTTCTTTGAGCTTTTCTGCCAGTTCTTCCTGTGTCTCTATAAAATTATTTTCAATTATTTCAAGAATTTTCGCATGCCTGTTATATTTCATTTTTTCTCAACCTTTCCCCCCGGTCATATATCTTCGATCTTAATATACTGTAAAAGTTCTTCGGATTAACCCTTACAATTTTAACAACACTGTCTGATTTTCTAATTTCAATCCAGTCTCCCCTGTCCATTTCATAGCCCTTCTGGCCATCAAAAGAAGCCATAGCCAGATTATCGTATTTACTGTTGACAACAATCCTTACAACACGATTTCCTGTCGAAATAAATGACCTTGAATACAGTATGTGCGGACAAATAGGAGTAATAGCTATAAGGTCCGTATCAGGCTCAATTATCGGCCCTCCTGCCGACAAATTATACGCAGTGGAGCCAGTAGGCGTAGATACTATCATTCCATCGCAAGGAAAAGAATCTACAAATACATCATCTATATATGTTTCCAGATGTACCATTTTTGAAAGCGCTCTTCTCGTAACCACTATATCATTTAAAGCGATATCTTTTGCAATAATTCCATTTGAGCTGAAAACACTTGCCTCAAGCATAATCCTGTTTTCTACCGTATATTTACCCTCTACGATATGCCGGATAGTTTCGTCAATTTCATTTTTTTCAATTTCAGTCAAAAAGCCCAGGGTTCCCAAATTTATACCCATTATGGGTAAACCATACTTATATGCCTTTCTTGCAACTTTAAGAAAAGTTCCGTCTCCTCCAAGGCACACTATCAAGTCTGAATCTTTCATTACGGCTTCTTCATCTGCCATGGAATTTCCAATGCCGATTGCAGCCGCAATTTCAGAAGCAAGGTTTGCCTCCATGCCGCTTTTAATTATACTTTCGGTTAATATTTTTGTATATTTAAACTCAGTATCCCTATCACTGTTTGCAATAATTCCGATTCTTTTCATTTATAACTCCTGTTCTTTGCATATTTATACACTATATATCAACAAAATTAGTTTATCATACTAAAAATTATACTACAAGTGCGTTATATGACTGCTGCAACTGTTATTTATATTTGCTTAAAAGCTTATATTTATACCGACTTTGATAATATAAGATGCAGATACTAATATTACTAAATATTATTGTATTTACAATACATGTGCATGAATATAGTAAACAGATAAAAAATGCGGTGTGCAGGAAAATAAAACAAAACTCATAAGTAATGCAGGAATATTGATAATTACTTTTTCGCCAAAAATGAAACATACTTCAAAAAGAGTACACCATGTAACTAATAAAAAGAAATTTCTACCAATAAAATGAGAATATAAATATTTTAAAAAAGCAGAGCATTGCCGAAAGAAGTTGTTTAAAAATGAAAAATTAATTTTCATTATACAGATGAAGCCTATCATTTCTTAAGAATGCAATAAAAAGGTATTTAATATTGAGTTATATAAACGTCTTGCTTAATAGCCCTCAATAAATAAGTATTTTTATTATTATCTACTATTCTAACAATTACATCAACTCTTTTGCCAACACTGTCAGGAGGAAAAGCAGGAATGTGTTTATATAATATAAAATTCCCGTCTTTTTCTTCCTTAGAAAAGCCATAAGGTATATGTGGTAATTCATAAACAATATCATTACCAATAATTAAAACCTTATCTATATCAAAATTATCAGCAAAATTATTTTTATTATCTGTTGTCAAAAATATATTAACTCCATATGTAGTCATAAATGGATCAGGTGATATTAGATCCCTATGAATTTTAGTGCTTAAAGTATATACATGATCGTCTATTTTTACCGTATCATCTATTGAGTTAATAATTTCTTTAGTAGTTAACCCATAATAATCGGTATAAATATTTACCCTTTTATTTTCATTATCCCATTCAACATCTGCGCCCATTGATTCGGAAACGCTCCTTAAAGGAATATATGTGTTACCGTTATAATTTAATATAGGAAGATTACTTTTTAATTGTACGTTATTAATTAAAATCGGGTAATATACCCTTGTCAGTTTGTATATCTCTTCACCCGCAAAACATATTGCAGGAATCAGTAATATGAAAATAATAGCAGTTATAATTTTTTTCATAAATTAAAGCCTCCTGCAACAGAGAATTATAAATTATATTTTAACATATATAGGTATATATGTTGATTGATTTTGGTAAAGATTCACAGAGATCAGTAACAGATACTTTACATAGCCATGATATTAAACAATAGAAAATAAAAATAAACGCTGTTTACATTTTTTTGCATGCCAAATTAGAATTGAAATGAAAAGCAAAACAGACCGGATATGACCGGATGATAATATGAATTCTTCAACATTAAATCATATTGCACGCAGCATTCCTGAAAAGAAATGGTTCTGTAAAAGCCCGGGCGTTGTAATAGTAAAATAAATATATGGCAGGATTTATTTATGAAAAATATTAATATTAAGCCACATACCTACTTATTTAATTCCGCGTGAGCTTCATCTACAACCTGTGCCGAATCAATTTCGGGCAGTTCATCCTGCCCATTTATACTTTTTGATATATATAAAAGGTATTCGATATTGCCTTCAGGGCCTTTTACAGGCGAATAAGTCAATCCCTTAATATAAAAGCCTATGGATTTTGCATAATTCATAATACCTTCTATTACTTCTATATGGGTTTCTTTATCCCTTACAACCCCGTGCTTTCCCACTTTTTCACGGCCCGCCTCAAACTGGGGCTTCACAAGGCATACCATCTCTCCTGTGTCTTTCAGCAGCTTCCAGGCTACCGGCAGAACCTTTTTAAGAGATATGAATGAAACATCCACAGAGCTGAAATCCAGCTTATCTTCTATCATATCAGGTTCTACGTACCTGATATTGGTACGCTCCATATTCACTACGCGTTCATCATTCCTCAGGCTCCACGCCAGCTGGCCATACCCAACATCCACAGCATAAACCTTGGCTGCACCGTTTTTCAACATGCAGTCGGTAAATCCACCGGTGGATGCGCCTATGTCCATGGCTGTCAAGCCTTCGAGCTTTAAATTGAATGCCTTAACGGCTTTCTCAAGCTTAAGCCCTCCCCTGCTGACGTAAGGATTTATATTGTTTTTCAGGGTAATTTCGCAGTCTTCGGGAAATTTTGAGCCTGGCTTGTCTTCCCTTTGACCATAAACCAACACTGCGCCTGCCATTATAGCGCTTCTGGCCTTTTCCCTGCTTTCAAAAAATCCTCTTTTTACAAGTAATATATCAAGTCTTTCCTTAGTCAATACCTATTCCTCCATAAACTCCAATATACCCTTGACGAGAGAATCAACATCCAATCCGTATTTTTTATACAAAATGCTCCTTGAACCATGTTTTATAAATTCATCAGGAAATCCGAACATCCTGACGGAAGCATTTATTCTTCTTCGGTTAAGCATCTGCATAACGCAGCTTCCAAAGCCTCCCGCCAAAGCATTATCTTCAATTGTTACTACTTTTCCGGTTTTAGCAGCGGACTCTGAAATAAGCTCTTCATCAAGAGGCTTTATAAACCTTGCGTTAATCAAATCCGGTTTTATTCCTTGTTTCTTTAGCTCTTCCGCTGCTTCAAGAGCCTTTTCAACCATATTGCCAACGGCAATAATGCTAATATCGCTGCCTTCCATCAGCCTTACACCTTTGCCGTGATATATAGGTTCCGTATCCGTAAGCTTTTCACAGCCTTCTCCCTTTGAGTATCTGACAGTAATCGGTCCGGAGAAGTCACATACCGCAAACTTCATCATATCGGCAAATTCGCTGTAATCGCAGGGTGCCATGATAGTCAAATTAGGTATATGGCTAAGATAAGAGATGTCATATATACCCTGATGAGTTTCTCCGTCTTCACCCACCAACCCCGCACGGTCTATGGCAATAACTACATGCAGCTTTTGAAGAGCAACATCGTGCAATATCTGGTCATATGCCCTCTGCAAAAATGTAGAGTATATCGATACCACAGGTATAAGGCCACTTCTTGCAAGGCCGGCGGCAAAAGTTACTGCATGCTGCTCAGCTATTCCCACATCAAAAAATCTGTCCGGATATTTATTGGCAAATTTCTCAAGTCCGGTTCCCTGCCGCATGGCTGCCGTAATTGCACAAATTTTTTTATTGCTGCCTGCCAGTTTTATCATCTCTTCTCCGAAAACATCGGAATAACTTGTGCAGCCTGATGCCTTTAATTCACCCGTATCAATTTCAAAAGATGATACCCCGTGGAACATATGTGGATTTTTTTCTGCATATGTATATCCCTTTCCCTTTTGAGTGCAGACATGTATCATTACCGGTCCTTTGACGCCCTTTGCCCTCGTCATAACATCAATCAGCTCATCTATATTATGTCCGTCAATCGGGCCCAGATATTTAAATCCTAATTCCTCAAAAAGCACACCCGGCATTATCAGGTACTTAATAGATACCTTGACTTTATTTAAAGCTCTCGCAGCACCTTTACCTATACCCGGTATTTTTTTCAGTATAATATCAAGATCTTCCTTTACCTTGTAATACATCGGCTTAGTTCTGATCTTGCCAAGATACCTGGACATCCCGCCTACATTTTTGGATATGGACATTTCATTGTCATTAAGAATAACTATCAGCTGGCTGTTTGACATACCCGCATCATTTAAAGCTTCAAATGCCATACCACCCGTCAGGGCGCCATCACCTATAACGGCTATTACAGAATAATCTTCCTTATTTAAATCCCTGGCTTTAGCCAGTCCAAGCGCTGCAGAAATTGAAGTACTGCTATGCCCTGTATTAAAACAATCATGAGGGCTTTCAGACACCTTTGGAAAACCGGAAATTCCCCCAAACTGGCGCATAGTATCAAACTGGTTCCTGCGTCCTGTCAGTATTTTATGTACATAAGCCTGATGCCCCACATCCCATACAATTTTATCTTTAGGTGAATCAAACACCTTATGTATGGCCAGAGTCAGCTCAACTACGCCTAGATTAGATGCGAGATGCCCGCCTGTCTTGGATACCTTTTCCACAAGAAATTCGCGAATTTCCGAAGCTAACTGCTTTAATTGTTTGCTATCCAGTTTTTTTATATCTTTAGGTGAATTAATCCCGCTTAATAAATTTTCCACATCTAATTTGACCTTTCACTTGATTATTTATTTACAATCTATGCTTTTACTGTCTTAATCACATATAAAATAAATTTAATGTTGCAAATTCTGTTTATTTTTATAATATCACCCAAATAATATATCATCAGCAGGAGTACATATCAAGATGTTTTATATTTTTCCAATAGAATCATGTTGCTCTGATAAACTAAAAATGTTAACTTAACCAAACACCCAGAACTATACCCAACAATGCTCCCATTATTACTTCAAAGGGTGTATGCCCCAAAAGTTCTTTTAATTCCTCATCATAATTAAGCTTTTCCTTATGTGAGAATATAAGCTTATTAAGCACTTTTGCCTGCTTTCCTGCTGCTCTTCTCACTCCTGCGGCATCGTACATTACTATTAACGATACTGCTAAAGCTATTGCAAACTCTATAGACTCCCAGCCCTTAATCCTGCCTGTCACCGTAGCAAGAGCCACAATAAATGAGGAATGTGAACTTGGCATTCCTCCTGAACCTACAAACCTTGTAAAATCAATCCTTCTGTCTTTTAAAATTACGCTGACAACTTTTATAAGCTGAGCTATAAACCATGCCAAAACCGGAACTGTCACAGCCTTGTTGTTGAAGATACCTTGTATTAAATTCACCTGCAAGCCCCCTGGTTGCTAATTACTATTAATATTGATATATTTAATGTTTTATATAATGGCGCATATTATTCAGTGTATACATCAAATTATTGTTGCATATATGCTCCGTTCCAAGCCCGTTCATTTTATTAAACATAGCAAACTCTTATACTTGACTTATGCAAATCCTGTATTTCATAAAGCAATGCAGGTGTTAGTTAACTCTTTCCAAAAGATAGTTTGCCAATTCTTTGAGGAAACTGCCTTTTTCACCAAAGGCATTTATACTCTCAATTGCCTGCTCCGTATAATCTTCAAGCATTTCTTTGGATTTTTCAAGCCCATATAAAGTAACAAAAGTGTTCTTACTGTTGCTGGCATCGCTTCCTATGTTTTTCCCCAGCAATTCAGAATTGCCTTCAACGTCGAGAATATCATCCTTTATTTGAAATGCCAGCCCCAGCATATCTGCAAATCTTACAAGGCTGTCCATAACAGATTTTGATGCATGGCAGATTGCAGCGGCAGAAAGCACGGATGCTTTTATTAACGCGCCTGTTTTATGTTTGTGCATCTCATGCAGAAGTTCCGGACTGATTTTCTTATTTTCGCTTTCGAGGTCTATTATCTGGCCTCCTATCATGCCGGATGCACCTGAAGCATTGGCTATAATATACATGGCTTCAAGCTTTGCCTTTACGTTTTCGGGATCTTCCAAAGCTGCTTTAGTCATTACTTCGAAAGCATAATTCAAAAGAGCATCTCCGGCCAGTACTGCGACAGCCTCACCGAAAACTTTGTGGTTTGTGAGCCGTCCCCTTCTGTAATCGTCATTGTCCATACAGGGCAGATCATCATGTATAAGCGAATACGTATGTATCATTTCAATAGCACAACCAAAAGGAAGCACATCATCAGGATTACCGCCCAGCATATCGCAGACTGAAAGTGCCAATACAGGCCTTAATCTCTTACCTCCTGCCATTAGGCTATATCTCATGGCAGTATAAATAGTTTTCTGAGGAACATCCTTCTCATCAATCATCTTTTCCAGGGTATTGTTAATCAGTTCCGCTCTTTCCCGAAGCTTTTCCTTAAAGTTCATAAAATCACCTTTTATTAAATAAAATCTTTTTCTTCAAGTTTTCCTTCTTCATTTTCCATTAGTATGCTTATCTTCTTTTCTATTTCATCAAGCCTCTTACTGCAAAACTTTGTTAACTCTATCCCTTCCTGAAAAGCTTCAAGAGATTCATCAAGAGTTAATTCTCCGTTTTCCAGTTTTTCAACTATCTTTTCAAGCTCATTCATCGCTTCTTCAAAATTTTTATTTTTTTTCATATGTACTTACCCCCTTTTGGCTGCTATGCTTATCTGTTACAATACAATCAATTTTACCGTCGGTGACATCTATTATTAAATTCTGGTCTTTATTAACATCATTTATCGATTTTATTAAATTACCATCAATATCCCTTACTATGCTGTAGCCCCTTGATACCACTGAAAGCGGACTTAAAGCATTCAGCTTTGCTGCAAGCATCGAAAACCTGCCCATATTCTTCTCCAGGTTAAGCTTTAATCCGTGATACATCTGCCTGTTCAGGCTGTCCAGCCTCATCCTCTCCTGATATACCCGATTGAGAGGCTGACTTAATGCCGCACTGCCCTTTAACGCATTGAGGCGCGTACGATTATATTCAATGAGGCGATATAGGGACTTTTTTAACCTTTTTCGAAAATCATCGATACTCTGTATAAGAATCTGTTTTTCCGGAACAGCTATCTCCGCTGCCGCTGAAGGAGTAGGCGCTCTTACATCTGCGACAAAATCCGCTATGGTAAAGTCAGTTTCATGTCCTATTGCGGATATTATAGGAATTTCCGAATCATATATGCTTCTTGCCACCACTTCTTCATTAAAAGCCCACAATTCTTCCAGCGAGCCTCCGCCTCTTGCAATAATTATAACATCAACGCATTTCTGCTCATTTAGCTTTCTAATGGCAGAAGCCACCTCTCCTGCTGCCGTAGTTCCCTGAACTGCAACAGGAAGAATCTTTATATTCATGCCGTCAAAGCGTCTTCTTGTAACGTTTATTATATCACGAATAACAGAACCGGTAGATGAAGTAATTACACCAACAGAACGCGGCAAAAAAGGAAGCTTCTTTTTGTGCGCGGGATCAAACAATCCTTCCTCTTCCAGCTTCCTTTTTAGTTGTTCGAATGCAATATGAAGACTGCCAAGCCCATCAGGCTGCATTTCCTGTACATACAATTGGTACTGTCCGTCCCGTTCAAAAACAGATATATAACCTCCTGCTATAACCTTCATACCGTTTTCAGGGACAAATTTCAAGTACATATTGCTGTTTTTAAACATTACGCACTTAATAACGCTGTTCTCATCTTTAAGAGTAAAATACATATGCCCCGAATAATGATGCTTATAATTCGAAATCTCACCTTTAATCCACAATCCTCTGAGCACATTATCCTTTGACATCAGGTCTTTTATGTATTTGTTAGTCTCCGTAACCGTTAAGACAAAGTCCATACCAACTTCATACCTTCCATTATTTATAAAGCTTTAGAAGGAAAGCTGATGTTTTCCTCTTTAATAAACATTAATGCAGGCATATACATGTCTGCATCTGCAATTTTCAATATATAATAATGCTATAAATGCTTTTATTTCATAATAAAACTATTCCTTGCTAATACCTGCATTCTCAACTTTGACATCAGAGACAACCTTCGCAAGAATACCGTTTATAAAAGCTCCTGCATCTTCGCTGCTGTATTTTTTTGCCAATTCTACAGCTTCATTTATAGATACATTTACCGGTATATCATCTCTGTAAAGGAGCTCATATATACTTAATCTTAGTATTGAAAGGTCAACCTTGGAAATACGGTTCAGCTTCCAGCCTTTCGAAAATTTTTCAATAAGCTTGTCTATATATTCATGATTTTCTGATACACCTTTTATTACATCATTAATATATTCCGTATCTTTTTTGGTAGCATCGCTTTCGTCTAATGCATCCTTTATCTGTTGTTCCCTGTCATCTCTTTGAATCTCTAATTGGTACAAGAGCTTCATCGCCATTTCTCTTGACGCTCTTCTTCCCATCTTTTTTTCCTCCTCAAGCCTCTTACCATGGCTGACTGTATTTTATACTAAATTTGTTTCTAAATTACAGTTTATGCTTTTAGTTCATTTATATATTTCATCCGTTAATTTCAAAACTCGACTCCAAACTCACAACTTATAAGCCTCATCTCAAATCTTTCATTCCGAAATTCCAACCATCAACTATGAACTCCCAACTAACAACTCACATCATCTATATGTACCCGGAGGCAAAACTCTGTCAAGAAGGTTTTTTAAGTAATCTTTGTCCTCAGACATACGTTTTCCAATATAATAACCCAATCCTACACATATTGCAATAAACAAAGCTTTAAAGACCCCTAACAGCAAAATTGTTATACTTATTACAAGTCCGATAGCCGCGCCTATCAATTCACCGATATGTGCGCCGCAAAATTCCAAAATTTTATCCTTAATCATATGAAACCTCCAAATTATTCAACCCTTGACCTGTAATTAGCCATTATATTCTCGACAACTACCTTTACATTGTCGACAGTTACACCGGAGCTTTCTTCAATGGATTTTTTCACTTTAAGCTGCAGTTCCTGAGAAACCGCAGGTATGTTTATGTCCGCAAGTACTACTACCTTCAAGACTACAGCTATGCTTTCATCCCCCTGTATTTTTAATATCTGAGCTTTAGCTTCCCTTACTCCGTTTATCTTTTTTGCTGCTGCCAGAGCAATATTTTCAATTGCAACAAGTGAAATATTAAGTATACCTATATTAGTATGTTTTTTAACTACTTTTTTATCCTTATCTCCTCTAAGTCCCGATGAAAGGTATGCAATGCTTAGTGCAAGCAGAATCAGGGATACGATTATTATAAAGAAAAACAGATATCTGTTTTCAAATATGTCTTCTCTTATATAGTCAACCAATCTGTCATACAATGAACGATTTAACGTTACAACCACTGTTATTACAGAAAAAACAGTGATTATAACTGCGTATACAGTAGTTAGGACTCTTGTAAAAATACTGTTATTCATGGCTTCTTCACCTCTTTTGTTATATACGTAACATTTAAATGACTATCATATACACATACTGTATGACGAAAAAACAGCAAATTATGTTTTACCCTATATAAAGTTTCGCCAATACCAAGCGGTTTTCGGGAAATATCAATAATATGTTTATGTTATATTTTTACAATATATATACATATTTCTAAATATGTATCTTTGCTTAAAATCATAAAATTTTTATTTACTTATGTAATTTAATTACTGTACCATATATATTTATATAATATCATTTTATAGCATTTTTTAATATCGTTTTTAAAAAATTTTTGTTTACAATTTGTTAACATACCATTTTCATTTTTATTACCGTATCAAAAAAATAAACCCTTCTTCGGGTTTACTTAATGACTGATTTATTATAATTATCTATACTAAAGCATATTTGCAGTCCGGATTCATTTTACTTTTGTGCTTTCTTCAAGAGTTTCTTTCTTGTGATCCTTATCAATATTAACTCCCTGAACATGTATATTGACTTCCAAAACATTTAATCCCGTCATCGTTTCGACAGCTTTCTTAACTTTTTCCTGTATCTCCCATGCAATATCCGGAATCCTGCAGCCATATTCCACTATTATATATAAGTCAATAACTGCTTCCTTTTCTCCTACCTCAACTTTTACACCTTTGGAAAGATTCTTTCTTCCCAGCATTTCAGCAATACCTCCGGCAATACCGCCGCTCATGCCCGCTACTCCTGCAACTTCAGTCGCAGCTATACCGGATATTATCGCCACTACTTCATCTGACACTTTTATTGAACCCAGCTCATCCGCTTTTTCGTGCTCAAGCTGTTCCACATTATCCCCTCCTCGCACGGATATGAAGGATATAATATTTTTAATTGTATCTCTATGCTGCTTTAAAACTAATAGCTTAACAATTAAAAATAATTATATCATTTCATGGGCTTATTAGCAATAAAAAGCTAATACAGGGATTCAGCTTATATTTCTTATATATATGTTGGTCATATCAACATTCCCCTGTCTTGAAACCGTTTCCGCTATCTGCGTGCTTTCACTCTGCGTCAGGGAATCTGCTTTTACATATACATCCACACTTTCGTCATCAGCAAATAATACAACCACGTCTTTATATCCCTGTTCCTGTAAGAGAGCTTCAATTCTTGCTTCTTTCTCTGAATTAGCCTTTAACTGCATTATCTTGTTATACGCTTTAGCTTTTACTTCCTCACTGGCATTAACATCCTGAGTGATCTGTTCCATCGCTTCTATTCCTTTTTCTCTGGCCACTTCCCTGTTTAGCCTGGCCTGTATAAAGTAATCCGTGCTGCTCGCAGTTGTTTTCTCTTTTTTATTTGAAGTATCCTGCACCTTGTTGCCGTCGTTGTCTACATATATTGCCTCACCAAGCTTGCTGTCGCTCTTGCTGCTTGCCGTACTTGACTTATTATAGGAATATTGCAGGTAACCGGCGATAATAATCATAATGACAAGTGACAATACTACTATCTGTTTACGTTTAAAAACCATCATTGAAACCCCTCCGCTTCAATTTTTATTCTTCTGTTGGATGCATATGTTTTTCGATTTACGCTGCTCACAATAATATATATTCGCATAACGGTAATTTTATTTCTGTATGTACAATTTTTGTTTAACAGCGTTCTACTGTATTCAGTTGCTGTCAAAAACCTGTATTTTGTGTATAGGAATATCAACCAGAGCCTGCACTGCTGCACAAATACTTTCCTTTACGGAAATATCCGAAGCTCCTTCTGCTACTACAACCACACCTTTGACTTCAGGCTGTTTCTCTTTCAAAATAATCGCCTTCTTTGTCCCGCCCTGTACTTCCTCATATGCAATACTGTTTTCAGTGCTGCTTTCGCTGCTTTCCCTTGTACCTCCTTCGCTGTCTTTTTCAGTAGTGTTGTTGCTGGTCTGTTTGCTGTCATACGCTGGCACCAATTCCTTGCCGTAGCTGTATGTTATTGCGACTTCAACTTTACCTGCCCCTTTTATCTTGCTCAGAATATCTTCCATTTTCTTTTCCAAGTCTTCAAATTCCTCTACTTCTTTTGATACAACTTCTGATTCGGTATTATCCTCCGAAGCAGCCGGAGTTTGAATGCTGTTTTTGCTGTCATTTGCAAAAAAAGTGCTTCCCGCTATTATTATGATTATGCCTATGATAATCAATATCACCGCATTTTCAACCATTTTCTTCTTTTTCCCCGGCTTATCGTTTCCTGAACTTAACAGGTGTTTAAATTTAGCAAAATACCTCTTTAAATCTATCATGCCTCATACCCCCATTAATAACTGTAATCATTTGTTAATTGTCATATCCTACTGTAATAATGTCTTTATCTACTCCCAGAAAGTCCGCAACCTTATTTTTTATCTTTTCTGCCGTATCATTATCTACTTTTTCCGTATCAGTATTGCTTTCTTCTGAAGGTTCTAGCTTATTTTTTCCCCCCGATACTTTTATTTCTACTTTCTTAACATTCTCAATGCTGCGTGATTTTTCTTTTTCATGAGATTTGCCAATACCGATATAAATACTGTTTATATTTCCATAATCCACATCATAATAATTCTCATTTATATCAACATCAACTTTTGTAATACTAATATCATTTATTGAAGATAAATTCCGCATTATATCCTCCGAAAGCCTCTGTTTGTATACACTGCTAATTTGTTTCATCTGACTTTCCTTTAAAATACTGCTGTCATGCTGAATTTCATATTTATCAACCGAATTGCTGCTTGCTAATTGAATCTTGTTTAAATCTATCCCGTTCTTAAATAATTTTAAAACCGGGTTTATAAGCGCTATAAGCAGTATGAAACCTGTGACGAGTTTTACAAATTTGCTGGTTTTCCCCGAAGGTATCATAATTTCCAGTATTGCAATAATAACTGACAATACCGCGATATTAAGAACCCAGCTTCTGAGAAATTCCACCATATTATAACCTCCGTTACCGTCTCGGGTATTACTTCCGGATTGTTATGATTATATTTATCACTTTCCTATGCTCATCTGATCATCGCAGAAATGTTGCTCGCCCCGATTATGGCTGTTATTGTTATCAGGAACATGAACATAACGGAAGCTGATATACCAAGCAAATGCGTAAGGGAATTTGACAGTTCATTCATACATCCTGTTATCCTCTTTTCAGAAATCGGTTCTATGATTATGCATGTCAGCTTGTAAACCAATAACAAAGCAAACATTTTCATCAAAGGAGCCATGCACATCAATATAACTCCTATCATTGCCGCAACTCCGGCAGCATTCCTTATAAGAAGAGTACAAGCAATCACTGTTTCAGATGCATCAGCGAGATATTTTCCTGCAACCGGTATAGCCGCGGTAATAGCAAATTTCGCTGTTTTACTTGTTACACCGTCAACAAGCGCACCAAGAGAGCCTTGCAGCGATACTATGCCAACAAAAATTGTCAGTATTAATCCAAGACCCCAGCCATTTATCTGCTTCAAAAAAGATATAAGTCTGGTTACCTGAATTTTTTCTGATATGTTTCCTATAACCGAAAGAATCATCGAGAAAAATACCAAAGGCATAAAGACATTTTTCATTATAGTTCCCGAAATCTCAACTACCGCTATCATAACAGGTTCGAATATTCCGCCTGAAGCAATATTTCCTCCTGAAACCATAAGAGCTATCAGGACAGGTATGGTAGCATGCATGAATCCAACTATATTGTCTATGATCTCTCTTCCAAGCTGCATTGCACTGTTAAAACTGACTATCAGTATTGAAATTATAACGATATAGCACGCGTAAAAAGCCATCTCTCCTACATTTTCACTTAAAAATGATGTCTGCAGGTTTTTTAATATGGCGCATAGTATAACCAATACCACAAGCTTAATCATAATATTGATGTTTAAAAATATCTCATCAAATAAATACATAAGTATCTTTTTTAAAAAGCCCGGCATGTCCATTTTCAAGCTTCCTTTTGCTGCATCTGCAATTATTTTTTCAGGATCATAATCTTCCATCAGCTTGCTTGAGGAATTATCCGCATAATTTTCAAACTGTTCCGTTATTTTTTGCATTTCACTTGTCTTCATTTGTTCTTCTATAAGCAGATCTGCTTCATCTACCGTTTCCTCAGCAGAAACATTGCAAGCAAACAAAGACATGATAAGGCAAATTACAAAAACCATACCATATTTTAAAATCTTCTTCCTCATGTATTTTGACCTCCAAATACTCTTTAACCGTTGTGCTATATTCCATCTGTTCTAAGGCATTATATCGATAATCAAATCAAGAAGAGCTGTTATTATCGGTACCGCCAATATAATAATTGTAACTTTGCCTGCCAGCTCTACTTTTGAAGCTATCGAATTTTCTCCCGCATCTTTGCATATTTCTGCTCCAAATTCTGTTATATAAGCAATACCTATTATTTTAAAAAGGATTTTTATATATGAAATGTCTATGCCGGCTTTTTCTGAATACTCGCTTAGCAGCTGTATTACAGAAGAAATTTTGTTCAATATCAGCAGAAAAATTATGATACCGGTGACAATACTTATCTGAATTGCTATTTCAGGCCTGTATACTTTGATTACAGCAATCAGTATTGTTGCTACTATACCTATGACTGCTATCTGCATCATGTCCAAACCAATCTCCACCTTTTATATATTAGTGTTTTTATTTGACAGGCTTCTGGAACTTCAAATCCTAATTGCTTATATCTGTGAAATATTCTTCCGGCTCATTAATTTTTCATTATAAGAATGTTAAAATTCAAACATAATTTTTATAGCATTAAAAAGATTGACTATTTCTTTTACTACCATCATCAATACCACTACCAGTCCTGCAAGCGTTGTCATCATCGCTTGTTCTTCCCTACCCGACCTTATAAGCACCTGATTGAGTACAGAAACCAATATTCCTATAGCGGCTATTTTGAAAATCAAATCAACACCCATAACTATAAACCCCTTTCTCTACGGTCCTTTAAACAGCGTTAGAACAAAAGCAAAACTATTGCAATTCCTAATAACAGGCCCAGATTTCTGTATAAAGGTACATTACTTTTCCTTTTTTCTTCAGCTTTTAATTCCTGCATTTTTAAATGTTCCAGAGTAAGCCTGATATTTTTAACCTGACCTTCTATGTCAGTAGAACCCAACATTTTCCCAAAGGACAAAAGTACTTCTTCATCTTCCTTGTCCAGTGAAGTGTTCTTTATATTTGCTTTTATTGCTTTCTTCCATGCGTCTGCCGCCCCTGTTCCGGGTGATTCCTCCAGCCTTCTGGCAGCATCTCTGAATATTTCAGATACTGCATCATCACTTAATTTAGATATTTTTTTAAATGCATCGCTAAGGACATTTGACAGGTATACCAATTCATTTTCAAGGGCTTGAAGCATTATACCCAAAGTTCGTAATTCATAAGGGCGTTTTGCACAGTTTTTTGAAAAAATCAGCCCCAGAAATGTTGAGGCTCCTATTACCAGAACACTTCCGATTATCTTAAGCATCATTTTCAAATAGAACCTCCATCGTCAAGCCATCCATGATTTTTCTGACAGTTCCCGGCCCCTTTGAATTATCCAGTATTACAAGACGTTCAAATATCTTTTCTTCAAGGATGTCCCGAATCTCTTTCCTGCATTTCAGCTCGGACATGTCATATCCATGGACTGATGTAATTACCTTTATCCCTGCATTTAAGACCTGTAGTATTGCATCCCTGTCACCTTTATTGCCGATTTCATCTGTTATTATTACCCTGGGTGACATGGACCTCAGCATCATAAGCATACCTACCGTTTTAGGGCAAGAGTCAAGGACATCGGTTCTTATACCGACGTCATATTGCGGTATTCCTTTATAGCACGCTGCAATTTCCGATCTTTCATCAATAATACCTACCTTTATACCTGTGATACCGTATTGAGGCTCTCCGTTGCTCAATTTCAGTGCAATATCTCTAAGCATAGTAGTTTTGCCGCATTGAGGCGGAGATATTATGAGTGTATTGAAAACACCGCATTTTTCATTATGAATGAAATTTATAACGGTATCCGAGCACCCTTTTATCTCCTTTGAAATCCTTATATTAAGGCTTGATACATCTTTAATATTTTTTACAGCCTGTCCATCCATAACAGCTTTTCCGGCAATTCCTACCCTATGGCCGCCCTTTAAGGTAATGAAACCGTTTTTAATCTCATCCTGATAGGCGTATACTGAATTTTCACTCATCAAAGAAAGGGTACGCATAATCTGGTCCTGTGTAACTATTAAACAATCAACAGGAGATTTAGAAAGACAACCCTGCCTTGTGACATAACTTGAACCGCTGTAATCCTCAACAAGCAAGGGCTTTCCTGCACGCATTCTTATTTCTTCAAATCCGTACCCTTTTTTTATAATTGCTTTTTTCAGAATTGTTCTTATATCACTGCAAATATACTCCAAAATGTCATCCTGCATCTTCTGTGTGTCAGCCGTAAATAATGGCTTTTTTTCTTCTGTTTTCAAATTCCATTCCCCCATATCATTAGTGTTTTGAATAGAAACCAAGCCTGCATAAGTATCTATTGCAGCAGCTCAATTTAAAAGTTATTTATTATATAGGTATTAAGCTTTGTCCAAATTTATGACTAAAGGGAAATAAATAAAAAAGCAAAAATAAAAAAGGTATAAACCATGGGTCAATCCCCGGTTCATACCTTTTTCTCTTATTATTTATTAAATTCATACATCCTCAGATATTATTCTTCATCATCGCAATCATCGCATCCGCAATCGCATTCCCATTCGAAAGCTATCTTCTCATGGCACTCCGGACATTCTATTGTATTATCATCTTCATCTATCATGTCATCATATACTTCAATTATCTCTTTGCAATTGGGACATTGAACTTTATCGATAAATCCATCGCATTCTTCATCTTCATAAACCAGCTTTTCAACTTCATTAAGATCCTGATCGATGTCATCAACCAGATCGCTTAATTCTTCCTGGGCTTCCGTGAGGTCATCTATTGCAAGCGCCATATCATCCATAACATCAATTATTGCCTTGAGCAGCTTACCTTCATTGGTAGAGTCCTGGATATTCATTCCTTCCACAAGTCCTTTGAGATAAGACACTCTTTCCTTTAAAAATTTCATGTTGCACCTCCATATTAAGTATTAAATAAATAAGTTGGAGCATAAACAAACCCCAACTTTCCTAAAGATATAATTCCCTTTATACTCTTTCCATATACTCTCCAGTTCTTGTATCTATTCTTATTATATCTCCCTGGTTAACAAATAAAGGTACTTTGATTGTTGCTCCTGTTTCTACGGTAGCCGGTTTAGTAGCTCCTGTAGCAGTGTCTCCTTTGAATCCAGGCTCTGTTTCCGTTACCTCAAGCTCAACAAATGTAGGCGGCTCGATTCCGAATACATTTCCCTTGAATGAAAGTATTTTTACAATCATATTTTCCTTAACAAACTTCAGAGCATCTCCTACATTATCTTTGCTTAACGGCATCTGCTCATAGTTTTCAACATCCATAAAGTAATAAAGGTCGCCGTCATTATAAAGATACTGCATGTCTTTTCTCTCAATATGTGCTTTAGGCATTTTATCAGTCGGATTGAAAGTTTTTTCAATAGTAGCACCCGTAATTACATTTTTCAGTTTGGTTCTTACAAAAGCAGCACCTTTACCGGGCTTAACATGTTGGAATTCCACTACCTGGAATACCTGGCCATCCAGCTCGAAAGTCACTCCATTCTTAAAATCGCCTGCAACTATCATTAAATATTCCTCCAATTCTCAGGTTAATTCTGTGTTTTACAATAGACATTCTAATATATTTTCCGTATATTGCAAAACCCATTTGGTTTAGTTTATATGATGCAATAATTTCTTATTTCATCATATGTGTTTATTGCAACATATATAATTTTCATTTATTTTATATTATTATGAATAAGCAAGTATCCATAATAATATTATTTCAACTAATTATAATATTCCTTGCACTGATTCCTTTATATTAGTATTCAAAAAGGCACAAAAACATATTTCTTAAATGTTACCATTAACATATATATCTCTGTAATTGATTACGTGCGTCATATAAAGCGTTTTTACATAATATCCTGCCAAATTCATGAGAAATAAAAACGCACGCCTTTTATAATAATATATCCTAGATAATATTAAAATAAAATACATAATATTTCAAGAAAATTTTTATGAAGATTAAAGTAAATTTCTTTTGACCCACGTACCCAGCACGTGTGCACTAACACATTGTCCGCTATAGCGGACAATTTTTCGTATTAAATTTCGCACCCGTGAAGGGTGCGACCGCTTATTTGTGGGTCTTATGTCAAAAGATTGCCATTTCAATCCACGCACCCGTGAAGGGTGCGACTAAAATTTCGTTTTTTGTATTAATTGCAAGTCCTATTTCAATCCACGCACCCGTGAAGGGTGCGACTTTATAGGATATGATGGTAAAGTAGTATTTGCAAATAATTTCAATCCACGCACCCGTGAAGGGTGCGACTTGCCCTCTTTACGCTCGTAGTGGCAGACGGTTGGCATTTCAATCCACGCACCCGTGAAGGGTGCGACGATAACCGCTGCTCAATTAGCGGACAGCTCAGTCATTTCAATCCACGCACCCGTGAAGGGTGCGACCTTTAAAAGGTGTCGCAGCGGCTCAATCAATTGTATTTCAATCCACGCACCCGTGAAGGGTGCGACGCCAACCATAGAGTAAAGGAGTGGTCCTATGGATATTTCAATCCACGCACCCGTGAAGGGTGCGACTAAAAGCAATCAATGAACTTTACTATCAAGACAAAATTTCAATCCACGCACCCGTGAAGGGTGCGACAACAGCCATATTGTGATTGGCAGACATTTTCTAAAATTTCAATCCACGCACCCGTGAAGGGTGCGACGATAAACAATATAAAATAATTATAACAGCACTAGAATTTCAATCCACGCACCCGTGAAGGGTGCGACTGGCCGCTTTCTGTTTTTATTACTGCCCCGTGGCAATTTCAATCCACGCACCCGTGAAGGGTGCGACTGGTAACGGTGTTTTACTAATAGACGAACAAAATAATTTCAATCCACGCACCCGTGAAGGGTGCGACGTAAACATTGTTATAAAGATTTTGGACTACACATATTTCAATCCACGCACCCGTGAAGGGTGCGACGGCCTGGAGAATTTGATAAAAAATACTAATAACATAATTTCAATCCACGCACCCGTGAAGGGTGCGACGTAAAGCAAAGGCTGCTTATAAAGTTAGCTTTAAGATTTCAATCCACGCACCCGTGAAGGGTGCGACGTATTCAGTTTGCAGCCTTTTCAATTCGGTTGGAGTATTTCAATCCACGCACCCGTGAAGGGTGCGACGTATCTGCATTTAAATTTGTACAAAGAATACCGTTTATTTCAATCCACGCACCCGTGAAGGGTGCGACGATTTAAGAATAGGTGCAGTTGGGAGTGAGCAGGGTATTTCAATCCACGCACCCGTGAAGGGTGCGACTAGTCTGCTTGGAGTCTTGTAAGCTCGGTCTTATCATTTCAATCCACGCACCCGTGAAGGGTGCGACACAAACTTCCTGTAGTCAAGAGAAATCCTCTTGTAATTTCAATCCACGCACCCGTGAAGGGTGCGACTGCTAATTTCAATAAAATTATGGTACAATATGTATTTTTTTACTTTAATTAGATTATATGTTATGTATATATTGTAATTTAATACATATTTTGTTATATACGATTCAATATTTATTCTGATTTTACATTATATAGAATAAATGTATTTGCGAACCTGCCGGTGTTTTTATGTTCGCTTATGATTCGCAGCATTAAACCAACATTACATCGTCTGTTGGATGATATGTATCATTTCTGCCTATATGTTCAACCCTGTTCTCCCAACTTTTCCCCAATAAATAAAACCTAAGGCTGTCTTTTTTCATATCTATTATTTCAGATAAACTTTTCTTTAATGTGACAAACTGTGCAGGTTCCAGCATGCACTCAAATACAGAATGCTGAACTCTCTGCCCATAATTGACACAAAGCTTTGCAACCTTTCTTAACCTTTTCTTTCCTCCTTCACTTTCAGTATTTACATCATAAGTTATCAATACCATCATAAAACCACCTACTTCCACATAAAAGGAGGGTATTCATCCAAATCGCCCCGGATATATCTGGCAAGAAGCATTGCCTGAACAAAAGGTACAAGTCCCCATTCAATCTTTTCTTCCAAAAAGGGATGCACTATTGTTTCTTGCTTTCTTGATTGCCATGCACTTAAGAATTTTTTTCTTGTCTCGTCATCTAAAATAACTGCTCCATTCTCTTTTTGAATAAAACCATCTCCACTGACTATTTTTTTGTTTATCATCGTTATTACAAATCTATCAGCCATAACAGCACGTAATTCTTCCATCATATCAAGCGCCAAAGATATTCTTCCCGGTTTGTCTTTATGCAAAAATCCTACATATGGATCAAGCCCCACTGTTTCAAGAGCAGAAGCACACATTCCGGCAAGAAGTGCGTAAGCAAATGAAAGCATAGCATTCACATTATCAAGTGGCGGCCTTTTTGACCTGGTTTTAT